>Ga0228614_1000293_pt1 | contig 29873 bp, 27 predicted proteins | sample 15DmetaG_FD_190531 | JGI IMG/M metagenome (GOLD analysis project Ga0228614, IMG submission 190531) | Seawater microbial communities from Monterey Bay, California, United States - 15D | ecosystem: Environmental > Aquatic > Marine > Coastal | place: USA: California | collected 2016-10-13
AGGTTTAGTTACTGGAACTAATTTATGTTGTTTAATAACATTGTCAATATCGGGACAAATACATTTAATTAATAATGGTAATTGGTCTTGATATGTTTTGTAAACATTAACAAATGTATTATCAGAAATTTTACCTAGTGCTTTAAGTATATAAGTATTAATTTTATCTGCTAGAGTTTTTGAATTACCTAAACCTTTTAATTGCTGGCATATTTCAGTTATACTAGAAGCTTTAAAAGTATCTGGAACTCCAGGTATACTTTTTATTAATTTATTAAATTCATCTAGAAATTGTTTTTGGGTAAAAAGATAATTTATTAAATTTTTAATTTCATTACAGTTTACACTAAGCGCTTCAGTAGAATTACCAGCTCCTTTATTACAAAAGGATGTTTGGCATGTAGATAGGAGATATGAACAAGCGGATGAAAGTGTTAAATCTTTATAGAGTTTATAACTTAAAACTTGTCCAAGAGCATCTGTAATTTTAGATTTGTACCTATCAATAGCTGTTGATATTAACTTTAATTCTCCTGATGAAGCTAGTTTTTTAAAAAATTTATCACCTTTATAGGTACCAATATCTAACCCTTTTAATATTTCAGGTTTTAAATTATCATATAATTCTTCCTTCGTACATAATTTTTTTAAGTCTGATGATTGACAATTATCATCTATATTTTTCATAATATTACCAATTATTTCTGAAATTACATTAGGTATTTTGGCAATTTTATTATCCAGTAAAGATGCCACTGTATTTCCTATCTGTTTTCCTAAATATGCCTTAATAGACTGGGTTTCTGCTATAATTATAGGAGTTAGTTTAGTTTTTACTAAGTTTTGTATTAACGGAATGCTAGAATTTAGTATTTTGTAAATATCGTTACATTTAAGATTAAACTGTGTCATTTATTAAATATAAAAGAATAATATTTTTAGTATTATCATTTAAAAATTATATTGTAAAAAAATAGATTTAAAGAAATGCTATCTTATATAAAAAGTATAACTTACTTCTCTTAGCTTAACAAATCCGAGAGCGTCTGGCCTACCCAGAAAGGTGGTAGTTGATTACTACCAGAGAATAGTATACTTTTTATTGACATTTTTATTTTGAACTAACAGCAATCTACTTATTTAATTTTTTTCTTTATCAAAATTTTTAAATGGTTCATAGTATATAAATGTCCTCCTAATAGTTTAAGCTTACTGCAACCTTTTTAAATGATTAAAACAAAAAAAAAGCTTATTGATATTATTAGGATTTAATATAGGTTGAATATAATATAAAAAAGTTAACTGCAACTTATTAATATTTTCTTTTTAAAAAATTTAATGCTTTTTGATTATTACGTTTCCTCCTATAATGAAAACATTATAGGAGGTGGGGTCGGTAAGTATCGACGGTATTCTTATAAAGTATCTTTAAAGCGGGAGCATTCCCCGTCGCCTCTACCAAATTTAAACTCGTTAGTTCAAATTTGGAAAATATATATTTTTAAAGATATTGAATTGTTCTGTTACAAATTTTTTGTTATATCTTCCCATATCTTTAATGATATACAATTCATAATCATATTTTTCTATTATTTTAGCTTTAATTCTGTCTCTACTTTGTACTTGTTCTAAAGAATGTTTATGTCTTACTTTTTGATAATGCCAAATTCCATTCCATAGAATAGCTAATTTATATTTAGGAATAATTACATCCGCATCCCACCCATCAAACATAGGCTCGTTTGTTAAAACTTCTTTTTCACCTAGTAGTTCAATACATAAATCAGCAAAATATATTTCATTTTTACTTCTTCTTACATTTAAAGCGGCGGATATTTTACCACCAATCCGTCCTCCAACTTTACCAATACATTTATTACTACAATAATTAATTTCTCTATATTTTCCTGTACTACTATGTATATTATATTCAAATATTGTTCCGCATTCGTAACATTTTTTAGAGTCTAAAAAAATTACATGATTATTAGTTTTCTTAGGATTATTTATAGTTTTCCTAGGATTATTTTTATAATACTCTCTTAATTTCTGTTTTGATTCTTCTTTCATTGGTCCACGGTTAGAATTAGTGAAAGTTGCATTACAACTACGGGAGCAAAAATTATTTTTACATTTTTTGATTTGACAAATTTGCCTTTTAAAAAGTTTATTACAATTTTCACAATTAACTTCGATAGACTTTTGAGGTTTACAAAAATCTTGCCCTACACAAATCTTGTAAAAATTAGCCCAACTTCCAAAATTTTTTCTTACTTGTCTTAAAGAAACGGGTATATTATTTTTACTACTAGAATTAAATTTATTTTGTACAAGTTTATTTCCTTCTTCAATATATTTCTTTGTCCAATTAATAATTTTATCTTTATCCATTTTGTATAAAAGGCAGTATTTCTTTAGATTTCGATACCCGTCTCGTTCACTAAATTATATTTATTTGTGGTACAAATCAAATTAAAAATCTGACAAAACATATATGACCTATGTATGTGAAACAATTTTTGATAAAAATAAAGTTTATTTAAAAAAAATATATCAAAAACTAAATATGTTAGAGCTAGATAAAAAATTATGGGAAAGAGATAAAATCCTTAAAATTTTCTCTAAAGGTGATTGGACATCATCCGATACAGATATTATATTATATTGTACTTTAAACCTAGTAAAAGAGCTAATTGAAACATGTATAGAAAATAATGAGAGATGTGTTTTATTATTTGATGGAACTAAAGGTGAACTACCTACACTTTATTATATTACTAAGATTGTTTCATATTTAGTTGGTATAAATCAATTAATTTCTGCTGGTGTAAATTATTCCGTAGTTTTCGCGTCTAAAGAAAAAATAGGATTTTTCCTTCCTAATATTTTAAAGGTATATAGTCCCGCTAGACCTTTACTTATAGCTAATACCAAAGAAGAATTAAAACAGATAATAAAAGAAAATAAAAATAAAGTCGAGACGGCTTGTGTATCTTGTAATTAATATAATAATAATATTAATATTGTAATATTAATATTTATTTTGAAGTATAGTCTATTACCCAATCAAGTCCTATTCCTCCACCAGTTGCAAGTAACCATACCGCGTATACCCATAGTTTATCAGACTCAGCTAATGCTTCAGGAATAAGTTCTATAACAACTGTCCAAATTAATACTATTAATGCAGCTCCATACATTTTAACTTTGAGAGGATTAGGTTTTCCATTAACGTCCAAAAATTTATTACTAAATACTTTACCTATAAACAAACCAACTATACTCGAAACTACCATTATAGCATTAGCTATCAAAACATGTTTTGTCTTTCCACCTCTGTCTTTAATTATATTTGCCAATGATGATGCTGTTATAAAACCTTCTAATCCCATAGCTGATATAAAACCTATAGCTGGTTTATCACCGCTAAAAGATTGACCAATTACAAGACCGTCAATAAAAACATCCGCTGTCAAAGCTGCAGTTAAAACTATTGGAAAATTAAATTCTTTGTCACAATTTTTATCTTTACATTTAGATTTTTTATCCATACTTTGTAAAACCAGCATGATAATGCTACCTATAATTATCCCAATCAAAGCTTGTTTTTGTAATTTTGTTTCTCCTTCTATATTACAAAATACTGGACTCACATCAGTTATAATAGAAGATGTAACTAACCCAGCAGTAATAGCTAATAATGCTGCCCGTAAAGAAGGTTTTAAATTAAGTTTTAACCCTACTACAGTACCTATTATTATTGTTCCTACTGGAATTAAACCTAATAATTCTTTTTTTATCATTTATATTTAAAAATAAATATATTTGTCTTAATTATTTGCTTTGTATTTTTTATAGTGTTCTAAAATTTTCTTTTCCAAATTAAGTTGGGAGTTTTTAGATAAATCTTTATCTTTTACTAAACTTGTTATTTCATTGATGAAACTTTTATTCCACCATTGTCTATTGGCTATGGCAGGTAAATTGATAACTTGACCTTTGGAATTTACATATGATCTTTCAAATACCCCCAATCTTTGTCCTATAAAACAATCTCTTAATACTTTTAAATTTAAGAATAAATTTTTAGGACCTCTTCTATTACTTAAAAATATAGAAAAGCCAAAATCTATATAGTAAAATTTATTATCTTTTACACTCCACATAAAATTTAACGGATTATCATCATTATGTACAATACATAGTTTACTTAATTTTATAGCTATTTCTACCAATGATAGTTCTTGATGTTTTGTTAAAAATCCTCCATTTAATTTTAGGATTTCTCTTAAATTATAATCTAATTTTTCCATTATTATACCTTTTATTTTTTTACTTTCGTCAAATACCATCCCAAATACTCTAGGAGATATACCTTTTAACGATGCTATATACTGTAATGAAGCTTCTCTGGCTAATTCACTATATTCTTTGTACTTAATTTCTTGTTTTTGTTTATGTAAGTGAGTTCTTTCAAAAGTTTTGAAAGCAAATTCTTGACCAGTACTTTGTAAACTTGCTAAAAAAGTTACTCCTTCGTAACCTGGATTACCTAAGGGTTTAATTAAATTAAATAAATATCTTTTATTATCTAAATTATTGTGAATTTCTAACATTTTCTTTGTTAATTTAATTACAACAAAACTATGTAATTTTGATGTTATATCGTATAAACTTTTATCAGATAAAGATTCTGTTTTACAATCTAATTTGTTTAATAAATTAACAAGGTTGTCATTTTGCTGAAAACCATATACTAATTTATCACTTATAATTGAATCTATAAAGGATTTATCAAATTTTATTGCTCCAAATTTTGTCATACAATCTCTTACATACATAAGTAATTCAAAATTATACTCAGTATTTTGAAAGTCGTATAATAATTTAGAATCCTTGGTTAAGAATAACAATAAACCCAATTTAGGATTCTGTGTAAATTTTGAATATAAGGCCAATGCAATTAATATATAAGGCGCTTTTTTTGAATTAGATGTTTTAAAAATATCCTGAATTTTAAAGTCAGGATAAAGTTTTAAAACAAATTTTTGGTAAAAATCATCAATACTACTAAAATTCTTATCTGCAATATTAAATACTGCTATAGAAGAATTTAATAATAATTCTCTCCATTGTAAATTTATTTTATTAAGTTGAGAATATTTTGAAGTCTTACTAGAATCATCCTTGTTTTTATTATTACTAATAATTATCGAATCCATTTACTTTTATAATATATTTTAATAATTAAAAAATCTGTATTTTAACTTGTAACATTACTATAATGTTACAAGTATTTTTAATCACATAATAGACCAGTTTATTATATCAATTTTTGAAAATATTTTTGACCCTAAAAATGGTTTATGTATACCACAAGGTTTTCTCGCCCCAAGAGGGCTTGGGTGGCTTGTGCAGTGATAAATACCATTTTTTAATTTATCTTTTAATTTAATAGCTTCTCTACCTAATAAAATCCATTGTACGCTAGTATTGTTGTCAATATATTTCATTAGTAATTCTGAAAATCTTTTCCAAATTGTAGAATGACAATTAGGATTACCTCGCAAAACTGTTAAAGACATATTTAACATTAACACTCCGTTTTCCGCCCATTGAGTCAGATCACCATTTTCCGACATTTTTATTCCTTCATCTTTTAATTCTTTGTATATATTTCGTAAACTAGGATTAATTTTATTGCCTGATCTTATCGAAAAACATAATCCATTAGCACTACCATCATATTCTGTATTTCCATTGTGATAGGGATCTTGAGCTATTAAGATACACTTTAGTTTAGATAATGGGGTTTTATAAAAAGCTTTAAATACATCTTTTAAAGGAGGATATATAATATTGTTAACAGCTTCTTTTTCTAAAATAAGAGATATATTATTTAATTCCTTGAGAACTTCTTCTAGGTAGAAGAAATCTAACCATTGTGATGGTAAATTTCCCTCAGATATGTACTCAGCTAAGTTAGTATTTTTCCAAGAGTAATCTGAATTTAGGATACTTATCATTTTATTTTTTTATGATTAAAATCATAAAAAATCAATTTTAGAATAAAATAAAGAATATATGTCTGATAAAAAAATAATCTATGTTGATGGTGTATTTGATTTATTTCATGCAGGACACATCGCTTTTCTAAGGAAAGCTTTAACTTTTGGTGACATTTTAATAATAGGAGTTGTTACAGATGAAGACGCTCAATCATATAAAAGACAACCTATTATACCATTTAATTATAGAATTAAAATGATAGAAGAATTTGGTATAGCTGCTAAAGTCATACCAGCTGTTTTACATATTGATAAGAGTTTTATCGAAAAACATAATATCAATATAGTAATTCATGGAGATGATGATGAACAAGCTGAGTTTTTTAAAGTACCAAGAGAGATGGGTATTATGAGATATGTACCGTATACAAAAGGTATATCCACTTCTGATATAATTAGGTGGTTTAAGGAAAGGGGGTAATAACTTTTTAAAACACTACAATAAATCTATCTCTTCACAGGTATTAGTACTATCACCTTTTGTAATCTTATAAACTCTGTTAAGAGGAACATCACTCACTGTCGCCTCTTCTTTATCTAAATCTAGTAAGTATGCTAATAACATTCGTAAAATTGCGGTATGACAAATAATTAGAATATTACTTGATTGTCTTTCTAAACACAAAATCACCGGTTCAATACGTTGCGTCAACATTGCATAGGATTCTCCTCTATTTGGATAGACAAAATTAAATTTATCTTTCTTCCGATTTTTATAAACTTCTGGATAATTTTGTTTAACATAGTCAAATGTATGTTCTTCAAACATACCACCATGTATTTCATCTAAAGCAGTCCATTGTAATAATGGATCAGTTCCCCCTGCGGCTTCTTGGCATTTTAAAGCTGTATTAATAGTTCTTTGGAGTGTGGAAGTCCAAATTGGAATTCCATTGGGTTCGACTTCTTTCATATATTTCCCTAATGCCAATCCAAACTTTTTGCCATTTTCTGTAATATCATAATCTCCTCCTATTAAAGATTTAGTATTTGCTATTGATTCTCCATGACGACATAAATATATACTATTGCCCACATTGATTTTAAATTTACTAGTTAAAAAAGAAGATACAGTTAGTGGAATATAACTATCTATAAGATGGTTATAGATACCTTTCGAATTTATACTTATGTAGGAATACAATTCCGACTTAGGATCATCTGATAAAGGAGAATAATCATTTATATTTAATAAACTTTCAATAAACATTACCTGGATATGATTTAAATGAGCTAATTTACATATTTCATCCCTATTTTCTGTAGTAGAGCTATTACAATTTATGATAGATATATTTTTACAACCTCCTGCTTTTGCTAAAGAGTCAGTACGTGATTTAGAGAAGGTAATTTCAGTTTTTAAAAATTCTATAGATATTTTTAGGTTCTCTAAATCTGTATTGTTAACTGTATTTACCAAACTAACATTGTGATTTTTCCATTTCAATAATCTGGTTATAGCATGACCTAAATAATTTTTACCAGATTCTTCAGAACCGCATAATAGTATCAATAGAGGAGATTTCTTATAATTAATATTCGGATAAAGTAAACTTCCCAATAAATTATTTCTTTGTAAGTCCATTTATTATTAGTATGAAATTATGTTTAGATTAAGAAAAAATATTTTTGACAATAGAGATTATTAAGAAAAATCTACAAGTAAACCTACTCTAAAAATAAAAATGAAAATTCGTTGGTTTACATCTTTCTAGATATAAAAATGTCTTCTCATTCAACAGAAAAGAAAGAATTCAGATTTTATCTTAACGGAGAGGATAAGAAACTCCCCTCTGATAACGAAGATAACATTTACCGTAATTATATTCTTATACAAAATAACTCTTTGCAAGCTGAGAATATTAAATATAGAGAAGAACATGCCGAAGCAACTAATCGTATTGAAGAATTAGAAGGGGAACAAGATTTTATTGATAAACGAACTAATAATATCAAAGGATTGTGTAAAAATCTACATGAAGTAGATAAATTAAGATCTAATTATATTAACTCATCAAATATGATTATAACCAAGCAATCTAGGTCGATCAAACAATTCATGAGTCAACTTAGAACTTTCAAAATGATTTATTTAGGATGTTGGTTATTTTTATGTGTGGTATCCATTTTATGGTTAGATTGGGGATGTATTATAATTATGATTCCAACCACGTGTATAAATCTTTATGTAATTGACTTTATAACAAAAGGTGATGATATTTATAATCCTCAGACTGATAATCAAAAGCTAAGAATGATTGAAAATCAAATTAATGATATTAACAAGGCTAATGATTATATACACGAATTTATTGATTCTCAATAAATAGTTGGTTTTTTGTTATTAATAATAACAAAAAACCTTAGAAATAAATTATAGTGTGGTATGATTGAAACTTTTCAAAAAAAAATTGAAATATAATTTAACCTTATAAGATAATTTATAAAAATGTCACAACAAAGAGCCTTTGATATCTGCTTAGAAATGCTAGAGCAGAGGAATTATGAACTAATTGCAGCAGACAAAGAAAATTTAAATATATCAGCTATTAAGCCGAATAACGAACCAATATCAGTATATTTTAATAACGCTCCAAAGTTTGATACAAAGAGCATGAAGGAAATCATCTTCTTAATGGAAGAAGAAGGAATAGACCATGCAATTGTGATTTATAAAGATAATATCACTGCAGCAACAGCTAATGTTTTATCTCAAACTATAGATTTGCGTATTGAATTATTTGCAGAGGAAAATTTACAGATTAATATAACTAAACACAGACTTCAACCAATCTATACCAAGCTATCAGAAGAAGATACAATCGAATTTAAGAATAATTTTGGAACTAAATTCCCAACTCTTAGGCATGATAAACCAATTAGCCGTTTTTATGATTTCTCGAAAGGTGATATCATAGAAATAAAAAGACAAGATAATACGTATGCATATAGAGTAGTCCGCTAGAATTAAATTAGTATATATAATTAATTTTTTTTGATTCTTAATTAAGAATCAAAAAATCATTAACTATACTTTGTATAATAGTGTTTCACTATTTTTAAAATTTTCAATATTTTCCAAATCATCTATATAATTATCCATAGTATGATCTTCAAATGCATTAGTTAAACAACAAGTAGAGCATGATAAGAAAAAATTTCTAATAAATCTTACCCATTTACAACACTGGTGGGATTTTGTTAATACTTTTTCATCATATAACCATTTCATTCCATCAACATGTGTATAAGTACAAGGTAAAGGAACAAGTGGTATGGGATCGTCATCATTAACCATTCTAATAGAAAATGTAATTTTATTATTAAATTCTTTACAAAAATCTGAATTACCAACTCTCGGAGACCCAAATGTAATACAACAAGCTGGTATATTTAAATTAGATGTATATTTTAAAGCTGCTATAGAAGCTATTCCTCCTCCTAAACTATGACCACATGTAATTAAATTACCATCTGGGTTTTCTGTTTTGAAATCTTTAATTATTTTTTTTAATTTTTCATCAACAGATAATAATTGTTTTAAAAATCCTGAGTGAACCTTAGGTAATTTTTTGGTATTCTTAATTTGTAATTCCCTTTTAATTATATTTAAATCAGATTGTATATCTCTTAAACTTTCTGTTCCTCTAAAAATAACTATTAAATTATTATTGTAAATAACAGTGTAAACTTCACAATCATTGTTATTACTATCATGATATATAGGAGTATCTTTACAATACTTTTTTAAATTATGATATTTTACATCATTGTTAAAGATATCATTAATTTCTTCTTGTGTAAGATAAGATAATTTACATAAATAGGCTATATCTAAAATTAGTTCATTAGTAATCATATTTAATATAATATATGTTTATATAATAGAAAGAAATATGAATTATAAAATAATAATTTTACCAATTATCATATTAGTATTTTTGGTCGTTGTTTATTATATATGTTCTAAAACATTTGAATATTATAGTAGCAAAAACAAATACAAAGGTTTAGTTCTATTTGATATAGATGGTACTTTAACTACAAATTCAAAAAAAGAAAATCATGATATAGTTGATTACTGTTTAAGAAATAACTATGCAGTTGGTATTTCTACTGCTGGAAGTATTTATAGTATGCAGAATCTATTAAGTTTTCCATGGATGCCTAAAAATTTATATGATTTTATTTTAAACAATAATAATCTTACATTTAATAATGTACGTAGTGGTTATGTTTGTGGTAAATTTAATCCAGAACCTTTTAATAAAATATTCAATGGAATAAATAAAGATCTTCTATATTTATGTGGATATGCTAAGGGTTATACAATGCATCAAACATCGCAAGTATTACAAATAATTAATCCAAACAAACTCATATTGTGTGATGATATGAGAGAATTTATAAATGGTTACTTGGGTTATAATAAAGAATATAACTATATTTTTTGTGGAGATAAAGAAGGATTATCCCTTGGAAAAATTAAAAAATTAATATAATTATTACTTTAAAAAATATTATATTAATAAAATGGATTCAGAAGAAAAAGCTTTTAATTTCATATGGAATTTATGCAAAATGCAACTAAAAGAATTAGTACAACTTTCAAAAACTAAACAATTTACTTTTCCTTTGCCACCGACTGATAGTATAAATCTTTTAGAAAGACTTGCAAGTCTTTCTCCTAAAGAAGATATCAGACAAAGATATATATGCTCTATTATTAATTCTTTAAGAAGTGATCTTGTAGATTCTGTCTTACCTGAATCAAGTGATCTTGTAGATTCTGTCTTACCTGAATCAAGTCATGATGTACCAAGTGATGATGTAGGTTATAAATTACCAAAGAAAAAGAAAAGAAGAAACGTCTCTTTACCTAAATTTACAGATCAATGGTGTGATCTAAGTTATTTAATATGTTCATCTTTTAATATTTCGGAATATGATTGGTCAAAATTTTTGAATAGTGCTGATTATTGTAATAAGGATGATTTATGTACTGATATAGGTAAAAAATTATCTAATTCATTAGTAAAGATTGCTTCTACAAGAATTTTTTCTAACCCTGAGCAAAGTATTTTAGAACTTCCTGTAAATAGCTTAGATGCGTATGGAAATGGCTCTAACGTGGGAAAATTCGGAATGGGGTTCTTTTCTATACTTTATTGGTTAGTAGGTCATCCTAATAGAAGTATGATGATTGATTCTTGTTATACTAATGATACGAAAGTGTTACACAAATATACATGTTATGTTAAATATTCTAGTGATAAATTAATGTTTAAATTAAGCAATAAGTCAGAAAGAGATACTATAGGTGTTACAGTAAGTATTGATTGTAGTCAAGATAAGTTTACTGATGAAAATTTAGTTCAATTTGGTAAACAACTTAGAAAATTAGAGTGGACTACTTCTGCAGGGATATATGTAAATTCACCTGAAAATAAAGATTATGTTTTATTTAACCAATGTGAATCTTGTGATGATAAAGTTTTTGTATCATATAGCAGTAACGGTATACGAGTGTCTGATGATGCAACTGGTATACCATTAAAAGTATTGATGTTAAAATTATTTACTCCTAGTATTTCTACAAAAACAATAAAACTATCCCAACAACCTCTACCTACTGTTCAAAACGATTCTAAATATTTTAAAAGTGAAGAGAATCATTTTATAATATTAGTAAATAAAGTAGCTATTGTTGATTTAAAATTTGAAACCAAAGATGCTAATAAGTTTACTATTATATTAGATTTACCATCTAATACAAGGGTACCAGTTTCAAGAGATGATATAATTTTAAATGAATCAACAAATGAGCACATTGAAACTAGTATTCAACGTATATTAGGGAATTGTATCAATGAATATCATAGTATTTATGCATTAAATACTGCGATTAATAGTTATATAACTTATTCTGTAAACAAAAATAATAAAGATTTTTTTAAGTCTATGTGGAATAAATATCTTGAAATACTTAAAAATCAATACATATTTATAGATTTTAGATATGCTGATTTATTTAAACAAATTCCATTATCAAAACATTATCTTATAATAGATTATACAGATTTAGCAACATTAAATCACTACTTATCTACTGAGCATAAATTTTATGATGATGTTTTTGTGGCTAAGAAAGTAATATATCTAGAAAAGGTAGAAGGTTCTTATACATCAGCAGGAATGAATGATTTCTACTTTATCGAATATGCTTATATTGCAAAATTTCCAGACAACTGGCCGATGCAAATTAGTTTATCTAGTTTATCTGATACTTTAATTCCTAAATATTTAATTACTAATTCCACAGGTGATTTTGGTATTTTAGATCAAAAGATAAGAAAGGAATTTAATAATATATTAAATCAAACACCAGCTAAAATTCTTCTACGTGATCGTCTTCCTTACAAAAGTCTGTTACAGTCTTTTGGTTTAAAATATATAGCATTAAACACTCGATATTCACTAACAGACAAATATTTATGTGAGTATTTATCTTTATTTACTGATACAGCTAGTTTTATATATCAAAGTTTAGGATTTGAGATTACTCAATTACAACTAAATTTATATATGGAAAGATTTGGATTACTGAGACCAATTAATGTATATGCAGAAGAGAAACATCGATTTTACCCTTTTTATACTACAATCTTAGGAAACAGTAGCGCTGTATCGAAAAGAGATTTGTCAGAGGTTTTTAGAGAATATCCTGTTTCAGAAAAACTTAAAGCAATGAGTGTAGAATGGATAAAATATTCTACCCAAATGCCATTAACCGAATATGTATTTTTAAGACCAGATGCTTATTTACCTGTATACTTGTTGTATCGTTACCGTACTAGTTATAGACTTACTCGTGAAATGATTGAAAATAGAGAATTAGTTGGTGAAGAACTTAAGGTATCTTTTATTTTGAGTAAAGCTTTAGAGGTATGTACTGATTGTTATGAACTAAATTTGATTTATCAAATTCTAATGTATATGAGCTACCAATTTGATGGAAAAGATTTAGATAAACATAAACCCAGGAGAAATTTGATAGATGAGATATATTTATTTTCTGATCAAGATATTATGAACTTAAGTCAATTTATGATTGAAATTACAAAATTAAATTATATTGATATTCAATCATTATATCCTTCTGATCTAGATTTTTCTAGTCCTAATCCTAAACAACCTGATTGGGTATATTGTTTCTTAATAGAACCTAATATTATTCTTTACTTATTAACTCCAATTGAACTTAAAATAAACCAAATGTCTAAACAAGAAATTTTTCCACTGGCAGATACAAGTGTTTTTAATATACCAACACAATATCAATTTAGAGAAAGTCAATTGATAGATACAGCTCTTACCCAAAATTTTAAATCATTAGAAGAACTTTTCCATCTTTCTTCTGAAAATATTATTAGGAATAGACTTCAAATTACAGAGATAGCTATTAACGAAGGTTCAACTAAAACAGTTTCTAATTCTGTAGTGACTGAAACAGTACAGAACTCTCTAGATGCAATAAGAACGTTTAAACCGGCAAATCCAACTATAGATATCGAAATTAGAACATCGGGAAATGATTTAATTTTTGCAATAACAGACTATGTGGGTATAAATGATAAAGGAATAATTGCTACCATGATACCTTTCCTATCATCTAAAACCCCATCAGAAATAGTTACAGGGGAAATGGGGAGTGGATTCTTTAATATTTATAGAGAAAGTAAGATGGTCTTAATAGAAACTAATACTACTACTACTAAAACTTTAATTCTCGATACACCTATTTCACATAAAGATAGGGTTATAGATATAGAAAGAAAAGTATCAATCAGTAATGTACAAAACAAAGCAGGTAAGACAACAATTTCCGCTTGGTACGAGATTGAAGATAGTCTAAAAAGAACCGATATGATAAGTAACTTTTTAAATATAATTAGATATACTTTAGGTTTAATACAAGGTGCTAATATTAGATTAAATGGTCAGAATATAGAAATTCCCGTAATTTCCTTAAACACTAACGATTACTTTGACTTCAATGTTACAAATTTACCGGAAATTAATATAAATTCATATATATTTACGAAAGGTGTTCCCTTTTCACCATTAAGAGATTATTTTGATAATAAAAATGTGATTCCACAATTTCTACTAACTAGATTGAGTTCAAATACAGTTTTAAATATAAAACATGGAATTTTTACACCAGTTCAAACAAGAGGAAGCTTAAATATTTCAGATGAAAATTTGGTTTTATTAAGAAATTTTTTAATAGATTCTGTTTATCTTAAGATGCTTCATACTCTTAGCTTTGACGATATTAATGAAAGTTTTAATCAAATAATTTCTAATTTTACTAGTAGAGCTCCTCTTAGTCAGTTATTATATAGCGATAATCTAGATCCAATTAAAAGTGATTCTTTAAGTGTATTTATGGTAAATTATTCATATGATAATAACAAAACTATTGCTACTTTAATCAAAGAATGTTCAAAAATTATGGGTAAGTGGCTGTTTTCAAGTAAAGAAAAAGAACTAAACGATTTTTTACAGACTAATACAAATGTTGATTTAATTAAATCAACTGTTCTGAGATTCTTATCTAATAAGAACCAAAAAGAAGATAATGACCAAAAAACTACTGATAAAAAAGATGAAGATGCTTCTGTTGAGGATAAAAAGAAAAATAAAAAGTTTTTAGAAGAAATATTTAGTAAATTTATTAATATATATTGGGAAAATGGAAGAAAATTAGGAATTAATGGATTTGATGCCGATATACCTTCTTGTAATGTCCAACCTCTCGAACAAAGTTTGCTTGGATTTTATACTCCAAGCAAACACACTGTAACTTTAAACTTTAATGTAATGAAAGATCAGTCTGAATTTATAAATATCTTTAGAACTAAAAATTTACTTACAATTTCAAGGACGGCTATTTTTAGTAGTATCATAGGATACTCATTACCAGCAAGTACTCTTATTCATGAATTAGAACATGCTAGGCGTAATTCTGGTCATAATGATTCAGGAGCACATGACTCTATAGAAGAAACTTTTCCTGGGGAAGCTCCAGAGATTTATAAATTTGAAGATTCTGCTAACAAAGTTTATGATTTAATAACTAAAAATACTGATTTATTTTCTAAGTGGATTAATTAAACCACGTGAAAAAAATAAATTTGAAAAAATTTAAAGAATATTATATCTAAATATAAACGATGGAAGAAATCACGAATATCTATTACGGCGAAAGAGATGAGCAATTCAAAACCTTTATTTTTGAATTGTTGAAAAAGGGCAAGCTTAAATCAAAGTATATTAATACATTATTGACTCCGCAAAACTTGGAGATGTATTCACTTGCATTTACAGCCTCGTCGGCTTGCTCAGATGCTAACTATGAGATATTTGAACAAATGGGTGATTTGTCAGCAAACAAATTTATTGTCTGGTATATGTACAAGCGTTTTCCGTTCCTTAATACTCCAAAGGGTGTAAAAATTGTAGCACGTTTACGTATTAATTATGGGGCAAAGCAAACTTTTGCTCAGATTGCCGAAGATCTTGGTTTCTGGCCATTTATTACTGCTGCTATTGATGGCACAACTAATGGAATGAAATACAAGAATAGACAAAAAAAAGATTTGCTTGAAGATGTATTTGAAGCATTTCTAGGTTGTACTGAATTCATTCTAGATAATGAATTCAGAATAGGAGTTGGCTACGGTATTGTTTATGATATATTATCAAGTATATTTAACGCTATTGATATTTCTTTAAAATATGAAGATTTATTTGATCCTAAGACTAGACTGAAAGAAATATTTGATAGCCATGCTGACTTAGGTGATTGGAGTTTCATCAATACGCGTCAGGAAATAGATGAAGAAGGACATAGTTTAAGTTTGACCACATTATACCAAGTACCTGTAGGGAGTAACAAACGCCCTATAAGAAACCAAACTGGTCCTACCAAAAATCAGTTTGTTGAATATCCTCAAAAAGACTGGATACCTATGGCTCAATCTACAGCTAGTACTAAAGCAGCTTCTCAACAAAAAGCCGCGGCGATTGCTATTAAAATTCTCTTTGATAGAGGGTATTACAAAGAAATACCAGAAGAATATAGATTATATGAAAAACACTTATAATTCATCAAAATATTTTTTCATCTCACCATAACCACCTATAAACTTATTATCTATAAAAATCATAGGAACTTTTTCGTAATTATTATTTAATTCCAACAACTTTTCTTTAAAATCTTTATTATATTCTATGTATTTATAGTCTTTATGATGTACATCCTCAAGTTCGGATTTGGCTTTTATACAATAAGGACAATTAGATTTACCGATAATTGTAATATGATTTTCCGATACTATATTTTCTATATTTACATCACTTTTAGGAGAATATCCTTTACTACCATAATTTTTTGATGAGTGTTTTGCACTTTTCTTTCTTCTAGATCTAGATTTTTTAGGAGGAGACTTCTTTCCTGATCTTAGCAATCTAATGAGTTGTTTTTTATTTAAACTAGAGAATCCAGTTTTTCCTCTTTGTTTTGCCTTAGTTTGTAATTCGGCTTTAGTGTAAGTTTCCAATCTAACAGGCATTTTTTATTATAAATATCATTTTATTTATTATAAATAAAATGACGCTAAGATTAGAATATAAAATTATTATTGGAGTAGCAGTAGGACTTTTATTAATATTAATTGGTATAAGAGTAGTTACTCAATTAGTAAACTGTGGGAAATGTAAAGCAGGATGCAATTCAAAATTTTTAGGTTTAATAGCTACTGATTGTAAATGCCCTAATGATTGTAGTAAACTTGGTAAATGTGACAATAAAACTGGAATATGTAAATGTAATCCAGGAACAGGCGGAGCTGACTGCTCATTAAAATTATGTTCACCTGAAGATTGTAATAAACAAGGAACTTGTAATACTAAGACTGGAGAATGTGATTGTAAATCAGGTTTTACTGGAAAAGGTTGTTTAGAAAGAACTTGCCCAGCTAATTGTAGTAATAATGGAACTTGTGATCCAAAAACCGGAAAATGTAGTTGTCACCCAGGTTATAGTGGTGTTGATTGTTCAAAAAAGGATTGTCCTAGTACTGGTGGAAAAGTATGTAATGGTGGAAAAAATACTTGTAATTATACTACTGGAAAATGTGTTTGTAACAATGGTACTTCTTCAGATGATTGTAGTGAGAGTATTTTAAATAAAATAAAAGAAGGAGGTAGTGAATTTTTGAAACATTTTGTGAAATTATGTCCACATTATGATAAGTTGGATGCTAATACACTTACAATGGTATATAATGATGCTATGCAGTTGTGGAAAGATGGATGGAGTTTATCTTTAATTACAGATGGAGTAAAATTAGGGTCAGTAATTAAAGATGCGTGTATGGGAACTAAGTAGAAAATTTAATCAGTTTTAAAACTAATTTTTATTAATATATTAATAAAAATGCCTAAGGGAATTTATAAAAATAAAAAATGTGTTTTAACTAAAATACCTAATTTTGCACCAAATCCACATCAAATTGCCGTGAAAGACTTTGTTCTTAACTCAACTTTTAAAGGATTATTAATTTATCATAAATTAGGTTCAGGTAAAACATGTACCTCAATAATTACAGCAAATGCTTTACTAGAAGAAGGTAAAATTGGACATGTGTTTATTTGTACCCCTGGTTCTTTAAGAACTAATTGGTTATATGAGTATTGTCATACATGTGGAATAGGAACAGAAAATTTACGTGAAAATTTTACTTTCATCACTTATAATTATGATATATCTACACAATTAGAACAGGAAAATTTTAATAATTCTCTAGTAATTGTAGATGAATTCCATAACGTTATAAATGGGGTTAAAAATCAAACAAAGACATTTGTTAATCTATATGAAAAGATTGATACAGCAAATTGTAAAGTATTATTATTATCTGGTACTCCAATTATTAAAGATCCTGAGTCAGAATGGGGTTTTATTTTAAAATTACTGGATCCTAATTCCTTCTTAAACAAAACTAACATAAAAGATCTAGCAGGATTAGTATCTTATTTTGAAACTGATAATTCTTTATATCCAACAGTTTTTAATAAAGACCCTATAAAAGTTGTAATGACTGAGCACCAGCAAGATCGATTTTATAAGGCCCATAGTTACGAAGAAGGTAAAAGAATTAACGGAATGCCTAAGAGAGAAAAATTTGAAACAGAAGAAGAGTTTAAAAAAGAAAAAGCAATATATATACTTGCCTGTAAATATTTTCTCACTAGAAGAGTATCTAATTTTTATTACCCAGAAGAAATAACACAAGCGCCAGATATTTTATCAACTGAAAAATCGTCTGACTTACCGCTTACAGTAGAACAACAAGCAGCCGAACTTGAATTAATACAAATTATGGAAGCAGACCCTGACATAAATATAGATGATTTACCAAAACCTAAACCTAAACCTAAATTAGGTTGGGTATCTGAGAAAACTTTGGCAGATAAAAGATTACTTAAATTGTATTCCCCAAAATTTACATCTTTAATTTTAAATATACTATTACATCCTGGTTGTAAACATATGATTTATAGTATATTTAAAATTAAAGGAGGAGTAGTACTTCTTAACACTTTGCTTAACAAATGTGGTATTAAATCAGAAATATTTTCAGGAGATTTAAATGATGGTGAAAGATTAAGATTACTAAGTAAATTTAATTCGCCTGAAAATAGAAATGGAGAAAAAATACAGGTTATATTACTCACAGAAGCAGGAGAACAAGGTATTACATTGTTAGAAGTTAATAATGTGCATATTTTAGAATCTGGAGGTCATAATTATAAAATTCAACAAGCAATAGGACGTGCAGCTCGTTTTAAATCTCACATTAATTTACCTGAAGATAGAAATTATGTTAATGTTTGGAGATATTGGTCTTCAATACGTCATGGAATTTCGGATGAACCTGTCCCCGGTATTGACGAAATATTGTATAACAAGGCTCTAGTGCGTCAGGATACAATAAATAAGTTTAACGAAGAAATTCAACAAATAAGTATATAGATTTGATTTGTTTTTAAAGTATTACTTTAAAAACTACCAAAATAAACTAATTATATATAAAACAAATATTACTAAAACTAATAGGATTATTAATACTAAGTATATAATATCTAATTTATTATTTTTAATTGATTTAGGATTAACAGATAAAGATCTATTCTTAAGATTAGCTTGAACTCCAGCTATAAAATCTTTCCAATTAGGCAGATCTTTATAATTAATGGGAGGAGAATACTTAATCCATGGCATCTGTAACATAGCTCTTCTTGTATAACCAGTACGTGGATCAATACCTCCCGCTGTAATATTAAGTTCTGTATCTATGCTTTTTCTTTGTTTTTCATATTCTGGAATAGTGTAAATTTTATAATCATTCCCGCTATATCCCACAGGATACCAGAAATCTGGAATTAAAGCCACACCATTATTTTCTACATCACATTCGTTAACTCCTCTTAGCATATAGAAATAACCATTTCTACCCCATTTAGTTCCCCATGAATTTTTAACTATCCAATATTTTATACCTTTTTCTTCCCCCCAACCAACTAAAACAATCGCATGGCCTCCAACTTGAGGTCCTTTATTATCCCATTTGTATATTTCAGTTTTCGCATCAAAAGTATAAAAATTAGGATAAATTTTTATTCCTGTACAAATAGGACCCCATTTAAAAATATTTTCTCTTAGTGTTAATTCAGAACCATTGTCTTTTTTAGTTCCAGGTATTCCATAATAACCAATCGCTCTATAAAATCTACAAGGAGTACCTCCTTGTAATCCAGTTGTGTAGTTAAAATAATTATCAGAGCACATGTCTCCATATATACCAGAAACATTTGAGCATAATGGAGATGTATATACGTTATCAAATGAAGATAAAGTACTATCTTTATCAAATCTTCCTGTTGTTACGTTATAAGGGACGCACTCTAAAGTTGAAGTACCAATAAGGTATAAATATCTACAAGCATCTACTAAACTATTTCCAAAACAACCTGAATAATTAATTTCATCTTTAGTCACACCATCCATATATGGATGATCTATATTCATTTCTCTTCCTTCTAAATCACATAGAACAACTTTAGCCGCTGATAAAGTAACATTCATTTTTCCCAGTGATTGTATATTAAATCTAGAACCTAACACATCAGTAGTTGCAAATGCCCAACAAGACCCACATGAACCTTGGTTTTGTACAGGTGGTAATAATTCTTTCCAAACTATTCTGCCATCAAATTTATCAGGTATACTGATATTTTTTCTAGCACTTTTATAATTTATAACATTAAGAAAACTATTATTTAATTCTTTTGAATCACTTCTAATCAATGTATTTAAAGGACGGTGTTTGATAGCTGATTGAAGTGAACTAGATAATTTTTCCATTTTAATTAATATATTTATAAAATTTAAAGATTTTGCTATATAATTATATATAATGCAATACAATAGAAATAAAAAAGAAAATGATTTTAATTTTAAAACGGAAAAAAAAGGTGGTGGAAAAGGAAAAGGTGGGGGAAAAGGAAAAGGTGGAAAAAATTACGATAAGAAAAACACTAGAAAGAATATAGAATTCAATAAAACTTACAAGCATTTCCAAAATTTAAATAGTTCAATCCCAGATTATATACTAGAAAAACTCTCATATATGCCAAATAACAAAGGTTATATATGGAAAGGTATTTATTGTTTTGGAGATGCTCCAAGTGATAGCATTTATAAACAAGTAATGTTTGAAAAACAAAAAAATTTTAATATAATTCATGAATGGGATTATGAAAAAATGGAAAAAAAGATTTGGTATAAATATCCTAAACAAAAGAAAGAATTATACAAAAATGAACCTATTACTATTAAACAAATAGAAAAAATACATTAAGATATTTTTAAAGTCATAACTTTAAAAATTCATTTAGGCTTATAAGACAAACCTAATTTATAATTTAACCCTGTATTTACACCAAATACTATGTGAACTATAATACCAAATGGAATTGTTAATATTATAGCTGCAATTATAAAATTTAAAGTTCTTAGCTTGTTAAAATGCCATTTTTTTAACACCAAGAAAATTACTATCATCCCTATCATGGATACTACTAAATCAAATATAGCCATACCAAAAATCTTATATTTTCGTAACTCGTTTATACTCATTTATTATAATTAGAATTTTTCAAAAATACATAATTATACCCTACATCCATAAATTACTGCTTGAACTAGTTTCTTCATTAACGTGTTCTTTACGTGTATTTAATATTAAACTTTTACAATCTTCTTCGGTAATTTCAGATGGTTCTAAATCTCGTTTATTAAACAAAAAATTCGCTAAAATACTAGAACTTAAATGTAAATTACTAATAGTTTTCCATATCATATTTATCAGATTAGTATTATCGGATGATTTATATGTGAAATTAACCATTTCACCCACTTGTTTTTTAGTTAATTCTTTTAATAACACTGTATAGTCTATCCTTCCATGACGTAGTAATACATTATCAAGAGATTTAGAATTTGTAGAAGTCAATATAGTAATTAGTTTGTGCACGTGTAGTGTACCGTCAAGTATATTAGTTAATGTAGTTAATGCATTTATAGAACCCTGATTACCGCTATTAGCTGACTCACATAATATATCTATATCCTCAATCACTAATAAACTATTTTTATTCATTGAATTTAGAGCTGAACATATATTTTTTTCATTCATATTAGCTGTCACACTAATAAAATATATATCTAAGTTTAATTCTGAAGCAATTATAGTAATCAAAGAGGATTTACCACTACCTGGTGGACCAAGTAATAAATAATTACGCTTGAACGGTCTACCAGAGTCTTCATATTGCTTTTCAGACTCTATAAATGATTTAGCATCATCTAAAATTGAGTTGACTGAATTATCACCTGTCATTAAACTTTCTCGTAATCTTTTAGGATAACTAGAAATAGTTCTCCAAATACTATTAGTAAGTACTTTTACTATAATATTGTTAGTTTCAGTATTAGATTTTTGTTGTACGCATTCCCTGCTATGAATTAAAAAGTTTTGAAAAACATAATAGGCTTCTTCACTTGGTATATTAATTGTTAACGTTTCTCTATCTTTTTCTTGGACTAATTCACATGGATACTCGAACCCATCCCATTCTAAAATGTGTTTACCAGGAGCTAAATACAATTCTAAGATTCCGGTTCTTTTAGAAAAACCTACTGCTCTGTTTCCGACATCAGAAAGTATACTTTCCTTTTTGATTAAAGAACCAAATTTCATAATTGGCAACCATAAAATATTATCATTTTCAATGATAATTTTTTTTTGAGGACTATTTGATACCTCTAAATTTTTAATACGATCTAGAAGATTTGAATCAAATTCATATTCAGTTGACATTTTATTTATAAAAAATCTTTTCTTAAAGTCTTTAATATGTATATAAAGATTACAATACATATTAAAAAATGATTGTGATCAAAAAACTACAAAGAGTTGTTCCTCTAACTTTAAAAAGATTAACAAACAAAAATATACAAAAAACTAAAGAAGTTATTTTAGATCCTGTAACCGGAGAGACTTACCCTGTGATACAAAATATAAATAAAGAACCAAATATTAAATTAGTTCTTAAACCTTCTAAAAAAAAATAATTGTGTATGTAATAAAATGGAAACAATAGATATTATGATTGGTTTTGTTATTACAGGAATTATAATTACTTTAATATCATTACTGATATTTTATATACACAGTAGGAAATCAAGAAGTAGTGGTAATACTCCAGGTGACAAACCGGGAAACAAACCAGGAAACAAACCAGGAGACAAACCGGGAAACAAACCAGGAGACAAACCAGGAGACCATGGAAATTCCCCACAAAATCCTATACCTCCAGGAAATCCTATAGAACCAGGTGATATTTCAGATATTAATGTTAGTACCAAACCTATGGCACTATCTGGATTGAAAAATTATGATGGTATTGCTTATTTATTTTGGCATGTTAATAATGCTATGGGTACAGGTTTATCTAAATTTCCGTGGGATCCCAATTTCAAAATGAAAGGAAAAATAAAATACTTTATTGTAGGCATTTGGCCAACTTGGACCACAGATAATTTTAATTATATAATTAATAAATATGGATCACAATATAAAAATTGTTTAGCTTCAGAACAAACTGCGACCGGTGGAATAGAAGATGCTATTAGTTTAATTATACTATGTCAAAAGTATGCCGACTCTGTTGGAGCGCAATTTGTACCATTCTTATTACCACCTCTAAAAGGTTGGTCTAATAATATCAAAACAGCTGGAGATGTTCTAACTGGTATAGATGGACAACTATTAATAATGAAAGATATATATAATTGCCCATGTCAAGGAGTACTAATAGAAGGGGAAGAACATTATATGAAGAATATACCCGAGGTTAATGTCGAGACAGGTAAAGAAATTACCCCTTCATTAATGGCAGATCATATTTTTTGTGCAATGAGGTCTAGTTGGTCTAATGATTATATTAAAAGTAAAAATCTTAAACTTGTTAGTGATACACTTACTATAGCATGGTCCGAACAAGGACCAATGGACTCAATTAAAACATATCCTTCAGCTTCTACAAAATGGTGGTATGATTTTCAAGGAGAGGGGGGCAAAGGTAATGATAACAAAACTATAAGTAGTTGTGAATTCACGTGGCCTGATTCATACGAAGGTAATTGGACAGCGCCGGTAGGACACCCAAAATGGGGACACTGGAAACCACCAGGATTATTACAAAATTGTAAAGATAGTGATAATAAGGGAGGATGCAAACCATTAGATAAATATAAAAATAAATATAGATTATTTAAAGAAACATCTGATGAACCTTGTTGTGCGGGTTTCGCTAAAGGATTTACTAATGACAGTATAGGTAGATATTGTATGCCTCCAGGAAAATATGGTTCTCTCACTAAAAATGAACTATTTTTCCCAATGGACCAACTAAAACAGAGTATTTTCACAGTAGGAGGACCAGGAAGTGATTTAGGAATTCAATATTCTGGATTTGGTTCAGAAAATGCTAGTTTAGGTGGAGGTCCAACTTGTAAAAAATATAGTTCGACTGTATTACGTGATTTATATGATAATTTTAGCGATACTTCAAATTACGGAAAATTTTGGAATATGAAATTCGGAAATTCTTTAGCCATATATGGTTAAATAATTATTTCACAAGAAATAATTATTAATTCTTTTAATAAAACTAACTATGATAGGTTCATTACAACCACAAATTAATAATAATTTCAAAGTTGCTATATTTGATATAGATAACACTTTAACAATTTACGAATCAGATGACAGGAAATGCTCTCGCGCAATAAGAGATGTACAACCTGTTTGGCCACATGGTTCATCTGGTACCACTCAAACGGTATTAGATGTATTAAAAGAGTGTGACAATAATAATTTTCATATCGCAATCGCAACCGCCGAAACTGGGGATGGCGCATATGATCAACAACAAAAAGATTTCCTTTTTTCTCTTGGAAAAAGATCGGGACTACATAATAAAGCAAATATAAGATTTAATTCCTTATTTGGAACTGAAGAATGGATTAATTCTTCACTTTTTCAAAATACATGTACAGTTCTTGGATACAACCAACATAACTATAATCAATCTTCGTTTTGCAGAAAAGAACCATGTGAATTTTCAACCTCTAAAATTCCTCACTTTATGAATATACTAAATTTTTTAAATATACCACCTACAAGATATCACCAAAGTATTGTATTTGATGATTCAGTACAAAATTTAGCAGATGCTTCTAAAATTGGACTACAAACTTGCCAAGCTTCGCTAAGTTGCGGTGGACATGAATGCCAAGGAGGATGTGGATTAGAACCAAGCTCCATAGATTTAATCAGAAATCAACCTAGATTATCACAAGATGGTTCGTATTTTAAAGCATTATCATCTTATAATGATAAGAAATGTAACTTTAAATAAAATCATTAAGACACTTTAATAAATGGCTCTAAACTATTTAACAGTAAGTCTGGATTATATTTAGCAATATCTACGTATTTTTTTATAATGTTAATATTACCTTTACTTATTTTTCTATTAACTAATCCCTGCAAACCACCAAAAAATACTGTATGTAAAGCTCTAGTGTTAGGATACCTACCATGTTTTTTAATATCTATAGGTTTTGACATTCCAAAATCTATATAATAAAATTTACCATTTTTATACATAATATTAAGAGGGTTAGGATCGTTATGATAAATTCCTATATTATCCATTTCAAATGATAATCTAATCAAATCATATTGCTGTTCTTTTGTTAATTCACCATCTTGCTCCTCTAAAAGTTCTTCAAGAAGACCATCCATTAATTCCATTATTATTTTACCACCACCAGGTTGAGGAAGACTTTTTTCCAATATTACACCGTATATTTTAGGAGATAGGTCAAAAGAAGCAACAAAATCTTGAGTTAAAGCTTCTTTTGAAATCTTTTCTGGAGACTTTGTCTTTTTAAATACTTTCATTGCATATTGGTCTGAACTACTTAATATTTCTACCTTATAAGTTGTACCCTCTTTTCCAGGAGTACCTAGAGTTTTTAGAATATTTAATTGGATTTCTTCACCACCTCTTTTTAATATCATTTTCTTATCAGTTGCATTTACAACTATCAATTCTAATTTAGGATCAAGTTTATTAGGTCTATAGAAATTAGTAAGTATATATCGAGCTATTTGTGTATTACCTAATTGAGTCGATATAGAAAATTTACAAACTTTTTCTAAAATCAGTTTATCATCTTTACTTATTTTACTAAAGTTATTACTATTCATCAAATTACAGAATTGTGTTATTGACATTTATTATATATAAAAATTTAATTATAATACAAATTACATTCCTTAATAAAATAAGAATGATAGCAAAAATATTATTTTATACGTTCTTAGTAATATTTATAATCTTAGTATGTATAGTATTAGTTATGTTGACCTTGAAATTTATTAATAATAAAAGATTTATGGAGAAATTTAAATACTCATCATCTAACAAATCAAAAGATAAATCTATAGCTATTATAGGAAGTGGTCCTTCTGGTATCATGACAGCAAAACACTTAAAAGAAAAAGGTTATACTAATATCACTATATATGGAGATTTTGATAAATGCCAACTAAAAACTTTGCATATTAATGATATCCCTATAGATACTCAAGCTTGTTTCCTACATCAAGGATATAATAATACAGTTGCGGTTTTATGTAAGGATTATGGATTTAATATTGAAAGTATTTATACTAATTTTATTGATAAAAATGTTAAAAATATTAGACCTACTAAATGGCAATCTTTTAAGTTAGGGCTTTTAATAATTTATTACTATTATATAAACCAAAAATCGGACGTATTAGGGGAAAGCGCCCAACAATTTTTAGATAATAATTCTATTAATGCATGGTTTGATCAAAATTTAGCCTTAAATGGACAATTATATGGATATACTGAAGAAATATCAACTTTAGATGCAATGACATGGTATGAAACATTTATCCCTACTTTATTTCTACCTTTCCTAACTCTACACTTAAATGGAACAAGTATAATAAAAGAAGGATATGAACCATTATTCAAAAAAATTTTAAATAGTCTTAATATTAACCGAATAAAAAAAGATGTATATAGTGTAATACCTGAAGATGATGGTAAAATAAAACTTATACTAAAAGATAAAACGGAGGTTTATTATAATAATGTAATATTAGCTTGTCCAACCACAAATGTATACTCACCTCTTGATAATGTATTAAAATATTCGGATTATAGTGTAACATACATATTTGTTCTTTTTTATTATAGTAAAGTGATTCCAAACAAAATTGGTGTATATTATAATTCAGAAGCTCTAAATAATTCTGCATATAATACGATTACTGCTCATAGATATTTCGGAGATAATGAAGATGGGTTGAGTATTAATGGAGTGTTAGGTTACATTGATCCAATTATAGATAAAGATCGGTTATTATCAAATATAATTAAACAAACGAGCGAAATACTAAAAATTCCACATATGGAAACCATTTATTGGAGAACTGAAGCATATAATACCAGATTTTCTTCAGACACAATTAAAAAGGGTTTATATTCAAAGGCGTGGGATCTACAAGGAAAAGATGGGATTTTTTATGCTAGTGCACCATTCTGTCACTGGAATATAGATAGTATATGTGATCATGTTAAAAGAATGTGTACTAAAATATAAATGTTTCAGTTTTTAAAAAGGATTTAAAAAAACTATCTTTTTAGATAGTTTTTTTTTCCTACCTTAAATAAAAATGGTTTCAAAAAAACGCAGCAGAAAACCCTGCAAAAAGAATCAAGTCCGCAGCCAAAGAACCGGACACTGTCGCCTAAGGAGCACCGCCCGCAAAGAATCCCGTAGGAGATCACGTGCACGCAAGGGATCTAGGTCCAAAACTCACCGTGGTGAAGAAGACTATACCACCAAAAAATCCAGCAAATACTATAACCGCAGAGGTCATCGTCAAAGCCGTCGCCAAGGTAGCAAAAGACGTTCCCGTCCATACAGGAAGTCCAGGAGCCGCCGTAAGGCTTGTAAATCAAATCAAGTTCGTGACAGCGTAACAAAACGTTGCCGCCTCAAGAAGAGTGTCATGAAAGCACACCGCAAGAAATCCGCTAGAAAATCAAGGAAACCTTGCAAAAAGAATCAATCCCGTAGCCAAAAGACCCATCGTTGCCGTCTCAAACCAAGCCTTCGTAAAAAATCACGCAGGAAAAGCCGTGCCCGTAAAGGATCTAAGTCCAAAACTCACCGTGGTGAAGAAGACTATACTACCAAAAAGTCTAGCAAATACTACAACCGCAGGGGTCATCGTCAAAGCCATCGTAAAGGTAGCAAAAGACGTTCCCGTCCATACAGGAAATCCAGGAGCCGCCGTAAGGCTTGTAAATCAAATCAAGTTCGTGACAGCGTAACAAAACGTTGCCGCCTTAAAAAGAGTATTGCTAAAAAACACAGAAGGAAATCCGCTAGGAAATCACGCAGGAGAAGCCGCAGAAGCCGTAAGTAAATAAATATTAGATTTTTAAAGTTGGTTTAAACTTTAAAAATTTTCATTGAAGTGAACAATTTATATTACGATGAAAAACTATCTGAAGTTAATGATATTGAACCATATTAATCCAACTTTAAAAGTTTTTTCTTTATATTAATAAAAATGGCACTAAGAAGAAGTAAATCTCGAAGAAGGAGCCGAAAATGGAAACCAAATCGTTCAAGATCTCTACCAAAAGAATGTTTTTTGGGTGATAATTATTCTTACCCAGTTTGTCCCAAAGGAAAAAGGAAACCAAGCTGTCAAGGCTTAATCGCTGCTTATTCGAGAGCAGCTGCAGTAGCAGGAAGGGCTCGTAAATCAGGAACTAGAGGAGGTGCAAGAGCCAGGAGAGTTATGTCTAAAGCAAAAAGCTTACGCAAAAAACATGGATGTAAACATGTTAGGAGCAAATTTAAGAATTCTCGCAGAAAATCTAGGAGAAAATCTCGTTCAAGGAGAAAATCCCGTTCAAGGAGTAAACCATGTAAGAAGAGTCAAGTTCGTGATAGGTCCACAAAACGTTGTAGAAAATCTCGTAGAAAATCACGTAGACGTAGGTCACGTAGATAATTATTTTTAAAGTTTATAAACTTTAAAAAAAATACTTAAGTCTTAAACAGGCACACATTCATTACCTGCACAAGTTGGACATGCTACCTCGATATCTAGATGGTCCGGGTAAGCACAAAAATTACGTAGTAAAAGATTTCCTCCTTTTCCTCCATTATTTCCATTATATCTAAGACAAAAGTCTTTGGTTGTATCATCTATATCATCTGTAACTGTACAACCATCAGGATTTGTACATTGATACCAACTATAACCTGCTCCAGGTTTGTCATTATCAAAATTACTAGTTTTACAAACTTGTTTTACAGAATCACTAGTAGATGGCATCCTACCCCAACCAGCACCAGTGCTTCTCGTACCAGGACAATAACAAACATGTGCACCATAAGGTATTTTACCATCACTACCTTTAAATCCTCCTGGATCTGGATAACAATAACTTTCTTCATCCCCAAATGCAAATCCATTCCAATGACAATAAGCCTTATGTGGATTATATGATCCACTCTCCCATCTAGTACTGGCTGCTTTTTTATACTCTGCTTCCATATTATCAACGTTAGGATTGTACATTTCTCTATAACAACCAAACTTATTATTTTTATCTTTACGTCTACTATAAACATCTATTGGTCCTGGGTCACTAGTAATAAAAGCATTTTTTGCCCATGTATTGTCGAAAAGTACTCCACAACCTATTGATTTAACCATATTTTCACATTTTTCTTTCGTGTCAAAATTGGTTTCTTGCTCACTTCCTGCCATTACTCTTTTACACTCTAAACTTTGTGTTGTAGTATATTTATTATTAGTATATTTTGATTTGTCTAGTACTGTGGAATCTCCGGTTTTAGGATCAATTTGATTTAAAGTATAACCCTTGATACACACATGCGAGTCTCCATCAATATCGCATATTTCATTATTTTTACAAATCTGACCAGTTGGTGTACCATCTGAGGTTCTACAT
>Ga0228614_1000296_pt1 | contig 29807 bp, 32 predicted proteins | sample 15DmetaG_FD_190531 | JGI IMG/M metagenome (GOLD analysis project Ga0228614, IMG submission 190531) | Seawater microbial communities from Monterey Bay, California, United States - 15D | ecosystem: Environmental > Aquatic > Marine > Coastal | place: USA: California | collected 2016-10-13
ACCTTACAATATTTGAAACCATCGACCATATTGCTGTAGGTGATATCAGAACTAAAATTAAAGACATTCTTGGTGCATTTATGTTTGGTGGTGAGACTAGTACAAAAAAAGTAAAAGTATTATCTGGTGGAGAAAAAACAAGGTTAGCCATGATAAAACTACTTTTAGAACCTGTTAACTTATTAATATTGGATGAGCCAACTAATCATCTGGACATGCGAACAAAGGATATTATCAAAGATGCCTTGAAAGCTTTTGATGGAACTTTAATATTAGTGTCTCACGATAGAGATTTCGTAGATGGACTTGCAACTAAAGTTTTTGAATTTGGAAACAAAAGAGTTAAAGAACATTTTGAAGACATTAAAGGATTCCTTGAGAAGAAAAAAATGGATAACCTAAAAGAAATTGAACGTAAAAACTAAACAAATGAATTTAAAAACATTGATTGGTCAATTAAGAGTTTTAGCAATTGCTGAGGGTATTTCTTACCTCCTACTTGCACTTACAATGCCTCTAAAATATAACTACGATTATCCTATGCCGAATAAAATTGTTGGTATGGCACATGGAGTACTTTTCATTGCCTACTGTGTTTGGGTTATTGTTGTAGCTAACGATAAAAAATGGAATTTTAAAACAACTTTTTTAGCAGGATTAGCCTCTCTTTTACCTTTCGGAACATTTATAGCCGATGCTAAAATCTTCAAAAAATATTAAATGGAAACTAGAAAATTTGTAGAAGTTTGTTTCACTCCGGGTGAATACGCCAATTATAAAGGAAGGTTTGAAATTGTCGTTGTTATTGATGTACTAAGAGCAACCTCTGCTATTTGTGCAGCTTTTGATAATGGAATAAAATCTATTATCCCAGTACCTACTGTTGAAGAAGCACTCGAATACCAAAAGAAAGGTTTTTTGGTTGGCGCAGAAAGAAAAGGTCAAATTGTTGAAGGTTTTGATTTTGGAAACTCTCCTTACAGCTACATGAAAGAGGAATTCAAAGGCAAGGAAGTCGTTCTATCTACAACTAACGGAACTAAGTCAATCGATGTAGCCAAGGATGCAGATACAGTTGTTATTGGGTCTTTATTAAACCTAAATGTTCTTTGTGAATGGTTAGAAAAACAAGACAAAAATGTTTTATGTTTATGTTCTGGATGGCAAGATAAATTCAATTTAGAAGATACTATTTGTGCTGGAGCAATCTCAGAACACCTTTTAAAAACAGGTAAATTCATGTCTGATGATGATGCCTCTGTTGCTGCAAAATACTTATACCTTTCTGCTAAAAACAATAATTTAGGCTACCTTAAATCTAGCTCACATAGAAGAAGGTTAAAAAAATTAAACCTAAACAAAGACATTAAATATTGCTTAACACCTAATCAATCTAAAGTTATTCCTATTTTAAAAGATGGCAAATTGGTCAAACTATAAATTAATCTTCTTTTTACTAACCCTACCCCTTTTATCCTCCACCTCAAGTAAATCAAAATGGGGATTTTACGGACATAAGAAAATTAACAAGATGGCTGTTTTTACTCTTCCGCCAGAATTGTTCAATTTTTACAAAGCTAATATTGACTACATAACAGATCATGCAGTTGACCCGGACAAAAGAAGGTATATTAATAAGGAAGAAGCATGTAGACACTATATAGACATAGACCATTACTATGTAGAAGATTCTAACGTCTTTCAAGTTATGCCTAGAAAATGGAAGCTCGCGATTCAAAAATATTCTGAAGACACTTTAAAAGAATATGGAATCGTACCTTGGCACATCCAAACGATGAAATATCGACTTCAAAAAGCTTTTGAAGAAAAAAACACAGATTTAATATTAAAATACTCTTCGGAAATTGGACACTACATTGCCGATGCACACGTTCCGCTTCACACAACTGAAAACTATAACGGTCAACTAACCAATCAACATGGCATTCATGCATTATGGGAAACTGATGTAGTTGAATTAAAGTCTTCCAGTTATAATTATTTCATCCCTAAAGCAGACTATATTAATAGTACTTTAGACTATACATGGGGAATCATAGAGGTATCTCATTCAAAATTAGATTCCGTTCTTTATATTGAAAAAGAAACTTCTAAAAACTTTGCTTCAGATGAAAAGTATGCCTTAATATCAAAAGGAAAAAGAGTTGTTAAAACCTATTCTAAAAAATTTGTAAGTAAATATTCAGATAATTTAAATGGAATGGTTGAAAGAAGAATGAGAAAAGCAATCGAAGCAATAGGATGTTTTTGGTACACTGCATGGGTAGATGCTGGTCAGCCTGAATTATTAAATACAATTTTAAAAGAGAAAGTAATAAAAGAGGATAAAATAACAAAAAACAATATTTCTGAAGAAAATTGTATTCATTAGAGTCTAAAAATAGTAGTTTTGTCAAAAAAAAAGAATGAAGTCATTTTTCACCTTATTTATATTATCAATTTATACAGTATCTTTTGGACAAGTTACAGATATTGAAAAAAAAATAAGAACTAAATCTACTGATACAACTAAAGGCTGGATTAAATCAGGTAATTTTGCTTTTAATTTAGCTCAAACTAGTCTAACAAATTGGGCAAGCGGTGGTCAAAACTCAGTGTCTATAAATACACTTTTTAATTACAATATTAATTACCATAGTTCTAAAATATCATGGGACAACTCATTTGATATAGGTTACGGACTTTTAAGGCAAGGTGAGGACAAAACCTTTACAAAAACAGATGATAAAATTGATATTTTATCTAAATATGGAAAAAAGGCATCTAAAAACCTTTTCTATGCAGCTGCTTTGAACTTTAAAACGCAAATGGCACCAGGTTTTAATGGAGATAATGATTCTGTAAGAACTTCAAACTTTTTAGCCCCTGCTTATATCATTGGTTCTATTGGTTTGGATTACAAACCTGTTAAAAGTTTAAGCTTTTTCTTTGCTCCATTTACTTCCAAAACAACAATTGTAAACGATCAGTTTTTAGCAGATCAAGGTTTATTTGGTGTTGAACCAGCAACTTATGCTGCTGATGGTGTAACGATAACTCAAAATGGTGCGAAGTTTAGAAGTGAATTTGGAGGTTATGTAAGAATGATTTACAATAAAAGTAATTTTGAAAAAGAATTTTTAAAAAACATCTCTATTACCTCTAAATTAGATTTATTCTCCAATTACCTTAATAACCCACAAAACATTGATGTCAACTGGGAAAATTTAATCACAATGAAGGTGAATAAATACCTTGCAATAAGTATTAGTACTCATCTTTATTATGATGATGATATCTCAATTGCAGTAGACAATAATAAGGATGGTACAGTGGATGAAAGAGGTCCTAGATTACAGTTTAAGCAGATTTTAGGAGTTGGGTTGTCTTATAAGTTTTAAATATTAGATATTTTTAATTTATAAATTAAATTACAGAGGATAAAACCAAAAGTTTAATGGATCAAGAACAAAACTTGGGGAAAAAAGTTAATTAATGTATATTAAAAATGTTTTTTCACCTTTCTTTTGGCTTGACCCAAAAGAAACAAAAGGTCAAGGCTGAACCAATAAAAATTGAAAACTACGAAATACTCCGTAGCTTCATCCAAACTCACAAACGCTGTTAACAACAACCAATTCTTGGATTGTTGACAGCTGGGTTCAGACATGGATTCAGCTTTACTTCGTTTATTCTCTTCAAAAGCAGTGCTTTTTCTTCTACATTTCATTGCTTAGGCCGAAAAATGCTTCGATTACTATCCCTCGTTAACATTTAATATTTTAACCATCTAATTTACATCAATTTAAAACGTTAATCTAAATTCAAATCAGTTCTTAATTTAGTAAGTTTGAAATTTAAAAACAGATCTATAATTTCAAACTTCGAAGCGGTAATTCCAATTTTGCACAGAACTAGTCGGTAAATGGAATGGAATTGCGTTCCACATCGAAATGTAATGGAGATGTAAGGAAAAAAGCATGTAGTTCAACATTTATCCGCGGTTTTTGTGGAGTGAAACGGAACGTAAAAGTTCCTTGTAAAATTGAAAAGCTGTTTTTGGATACTTTTTTCAGCTCAAAAAAGTATCAGAAGAAATAAAAAGAAAAGGTTAGTCCCCAACATTTGCACTTGATCCAGTTTAATTTATACAAAAAATAAATTTACATTTATTCTACTGGTTCTAATACAAATCTACTTTCAAGTATCTTATATACTTTCTGACGAAAAAGTGAAACAAAGAGAATATGGAAACTTACAATTAATCAAAGATAATTATCAAAAATATGTTATTTCACTTGATGAATTTGCACCTTCCGATTGGAATGGAATTAAACATATTCATCTGAGAGAATTTTTAAGTGGTGGTTGGGTTTGATGAAATGTTGAATGATGAAGGTTTGATTTTTAATGGTAATTAATTAAAAAACTGTCAGCAAAATAATATTACTGACAGTTTCTTGTTGTAGGTGTTTTACTTTTTAAACCTTTTCAACGGATTCATTGATTCTCCAGAATTATCACTTTCAACCTTTGTAGGGATAATTGTGTATTTCTCCTTGTCTTTACTAATCGTGTACAATGTATTGTTCAACATAATTAATGATTCACTGCTTTTTCTTCCATCTGTAGTTACATAAGATTCCAATTTATTGCTTTTGAAAAATAAATAAGCCATTTGCTCTTTTCCATTATAAACTTCAGTACCTGTAGTTTCTCCACCTCTACTGTTGATTAATTTAGGATTAACTTTTCTTTCAACTGTTTTGTATTTATATACATAAATAGTATAACCATCAATTTGATGACTCAAAACGTTATAAGGCTTAGAACCTAAAATTGAAATCACTTCTTCAATTGAAGAGTTCAATTTGATTTGGTAAAGGTTCTCAACAGATGCAAACTTAGCAACTTGAACTGTTTTACATGAAGTTAATCCAGTAACACCTAAAACTGCTACTGCAAAAATACTTAATACTCTTTTTTTCATAATATAATTTTATCCCCCTACTCTATTAGCTTTTCAGGTACCGCTTTTTATTAATACCAAAATAAATACTAACTACCGAAATAAAAGTTCAGGTAGCAATTACTTTTAATGATAAGTCGAATAAGAATTGTGTTTGACCTTATAGGGATTAACTTAATTTTATATTACAATAAAGACTTTTAGAAAAAACTTACAAAACAGCATTACAAATTATTAAATATTAGAGCACCTCTAAGTTATAATATGATGCAAAAGGAAGTAGGTAAAAGTTATTTGATAATAAACCAATCTACCCAACTATTAACCTGATTTACAGAATTTGGCCTAAGTAATATTTCTCTTTTGTTATCCAACAAGAACATTGTTGGTGTACCAAAAACATAATAATCGTTAACTATTGGACTATCCCATTTATTATAGTCACACACAGAAATAAAAGGAAACTCTTTTACAAAACTTCTATACGCTTCTTGTTCTTCATCTAAGGATATAAATACAACTTCAACATCATTTTCTCTCCATTTCTGGTAATACTTTGCAATTTCTGGTATTTCGTCAGCACAGGTTGGACACCAACTTGCCCCAAAAACAACTAAGGTATATTTGCTTTTAAGATCGGATAATTTTTTTGGGAAATTTTCTGTTTTATATCCTGGAGCAAAATTATCTCCTTTGAAAACAATATCTGGTGCTGTATTCCCTTTTTTCATAGCTCGGTACGTCTCCAATTGTTTGGCTAAATCACTATTTATTGTACAGCCAACTTCATTTAATACTTTGAGTGCTAAATATTCCGAAGCTTGAAACAAACTATGACGCTCCAATAAATCAAATAAATAATCGGTTACTTCATTTAATCGTTGTTCATTAGTAACTAGCTTATCTAGCATAGCATCTATTGACCTTTGCATTTCTATGAAAACTGAATCTAAACTATTACCACTATTTTCTAACAACCAAAAATGACTTTCAATGGCATCTTTAAATAAACCACTTTTATAAAGTCGTTGGTCGGTATAATCTAATGCTCTGAATGAAGCTATCGTATTTGGGATTTCTTCTGGGCGATATTGCGCAACAGTTGAAACTGAACTCACCAATTTACGAGTAGGTAAAAACCAGCTCACATAACTGTCTTTGGGTAATTTCGAAATAAATGCTGCGTCTTCTGTTTTTATGCGTTGCTTTTCTTTTTCAATAGCTTGATTGGGAGATTTTTGAACTAAAAATAGAGAATCCGAAGTATAGATTTTCTCTAAATAAATCCAGGCACTCAAAGCTTGTTCTCTGCGAGGATGTTCTTTGGCATACTGCTCAAACCATTTGTTTTCTTTCCCTTTGGTGATTTTGATGGTTTCGGTATAGCTCAAGGCTTCTCCTGTTATTTCTACATGTTCTCCGCTTAGAATAACAAACAATGGTTTTTCGTCAGCAGACATTAGATAACCAACACCATAATCAGCTTTAGCATAATTCAGTATGAAATTACCTTTATCATCGATGGTAGTAGATGAAATTAGATAGGTTTTTAGTCCATTAAAGCCTTCAAGTTTTATTTCTTGATTTGTAAATAGAGATAAATTCCCTGAAATAATTTGGGAAAAAAGACCTGAACAAAAGGTTAATCCCGTAATTAACAAAAATAATTTTCCAATCATAATTCTCAAAAAAATAAACCGCTTTCTTCGACCAAACTCAGCACTAGTAGCGGTAATTAAAAACTTCCTGCCCTGCGGAACAGGAAGTTAAAGTGTCACACTTCGACTATCGATCAGTGTAATAATAAATCAAATCACTTCGCTTATAAAAGTGTCAATACTTCGACAAGCTCAGTACTAGTCCTTGATGCAACGCACAGATAATCCTATAACCTTGCTAAGGTTATTGACATCAATGAGGGCATAAAGGCTGTCACCGGTTATATGGCTGACACCATCTGAAGGAATGGTCAGATAGAGGGTGTTGTTCCCATTAACCGTACTGCTCCAATAATTGCCTGAGTAGAACCCCCCTATTCGAGCACCCGCCAGGGTAAATCTCAGTGGCGAAGCATAAGCACCGCTTGCATAATTACCATTCCAACTTGCTCGTTCAGCTTCTAACTCTAATGCAGTTGGTAAACGATAACCACTTGGACAAGGGTTATTTATTCCGTTTACTCCCTTCCATAAATTATCATTAGGTGTACTACGCCAATCGGTATAATTCATGTAAATATTATCAGAATTTAAAATGAAGTCACCATGTCCTGGTTGATCAGTTAAGCTCAAATTATTAGTAGTAGAAGAATTTCTACACTGATGTCCATCAGCTCCTCTTCCCCATTGGTATAAATCACCATAAGCAAAAGTATCTGTGCTACTAGTTGCTACTTGTAAAGCTCCTAAGTTTCTGTCCATCCATGTTTTTCCTGTTGTAGGATTGGTTACATCTACAACTGCTGTAGGTATGTATATGCAATGAACTGTTCCCTGAGGATAAGTGCCGCCTCCACTATTACCCGTTGAAGTTGTATCTGTTGTAGTACCCGAGCCACTGTTACCCGTTGATGTTGTATCTGTTGTACTACCTGATCCACTGTTACCCGTTGAAGTTGTATCTGTTGTATAGTCTGAATCACTTCCATTATTTGAAGTATTTGGTTGTGGGTTATCTGGCTGGCATGACATAAAACCTAATAAGGATAATGCAAAAATAAAGTATTGTTTTTTCATAATGTATTAATTTAAGATTTGTTTAAAAGTATTATCTTGATAGTAGAATTGCTTTTCAAAAGATTTCCCTAAACCTGAAAAACTATGAGAAGCATGAATACGAACTCTAAGTTTAGCTTTAGGATCCTTAAGTAAATTAAATACTTTTTCATAGTTATACTTTAAGATATCACTCAAATAATCACTTGGTGAATATGCCTTAAAGTTCCTAATTGAATCTCCATCTTTTTTCTTACATGGAAGAAATGCAAATTCTTGAATATCTGTCTTTAAATGATAGGTAAATTCATCATTATCAATTACTGCTACTTCGATTAGTAACCTAGTTACTTTTGAAATTGAACTTAAATTCTCTATTGGTACTAAGATGGATTTTTTATCAATCTCAGAAATTTCAGGTAATCCAATTTTTATTTTTGGTCTTAAACAATAAATAAGTAAAGCCCAAAAAACAGAAAAGCCAAAACTAATTAATAGAATAAGCCAATCTTTACAGTCTACAATGCAATTATTCATCTTTTTATTACTAATATCCCCCTACTCTATTAGCTTTTCAGGTACCGCTTTTTTTACTTTACAAATAAACACTCCACTCTGACTCAGCTAAAGCTTCGATCAGAGTAACAAGTGTCAATCCTTGAGGCAACGAACAGAGAGTCCAGACAATCGGATTGAGTATCTAATAGAGGCGTAAATGATTTCATTATTGTAACCTAAAAGACCATCGTTAGGTATGTAGAGATAGCTGATGTTGCTCCCGTAAACCGTACTGCTCCAATAGTTCCCTGTGGTACCGACTGAGTTTAACGAAGCATTGGCATTATCACCGGATCGGGAGCCCGCCGGGATAAATCTCAGAGGTGAAGCAAAAGCACCACTAACATTTTTACTAATCCAACTTGCTCGCTCAGCATCTAACTCTGCAGAAGTTGGTAAACGATAGCCACTTGGACAAGGGTTATTGATTCCGTTTACTCCCTGCCATAAATTATCATTAGGTGAGCTCCGCCAATCGGAATGCCAGTTACCACTTAAAAAAATTATAAAATCACCATGTCCTGGCTGGTCACTAAAGCTCAAATAACTCCTAGTTGAAGAATTTCTACACTGATGTCCATCAGCTCCTCTTCCCCATTGGTATAAGTCGCCATAAGATGAAAGATCTACACTACTTGCTGCTGCTTGTGAAGCACCTAAATTTCTATCCATCCACGTTTTTCCTGTTGTGGGGTTAGTTACGTCAACTACTGCGGTAGGTGTAACTAAACAATGAACTGTTCCCTGAGGATAAGTACCACCACCACTATTACCTGTTGAAGTTGTATCTGTTGTACTACCCGAGCCACTGTTACCCGTTGAAGTTGTATCTGTAGTACTACCCGAGCCACTATTACCTGTTGAAGTTGAATCTATTGTATAGCCTGAGTCACTTCCATTATTTGAAGTATTTGGTTGTGGGTTATCTGGCTGGCATGATATTAAACATAATAAGGATAATGCAAAAATAAAGTATTGTTTTTTCATAATATATTAATTTAAGATTTGTTTAAAAATATTATCTTGATAGTAGAATTGCTTTTCAAAAGATTTTCCTAAACCTGAAAAACTATGAGAAGCATGAATACGAACTCTAAGTTTAGCTTTAGGATCTTTACAGTCAACAATGCAATTATTCATCTTTTTTTATTAAAAAAACCCCTACTCTATTAGCTTTTCAGGTTCCGCTTTTTTTTACTTTACAAAGTAAACACCCCAAACCGAAATATAAGTTCAGTTTTAATCTACTTTATTTTTAAGTCGAACAACAACTAATTTTGTCCTTGATCATCTTCATTTTCCTTCTGCCAGTTCAAATTAATTTTCCCTTTTTCTTCGAAAAAATAGGTTTTATTAACTCGATCATATTTCATAGGTGCATTAAATTCTGTCTTCAAAATCGCAATGTACTTATACACCATTCTCTCTGAAACTTTTAACATTTCAGAAATTTGTTGTGAACTTCCAGTTTGTTTCAAATGGATGAGTTCGATTAATAATTGGATATTTTTTATCATGCTTCTACCAACTCTTTTCCCATTCCCAAATCAGCCTTCCTTTTTCTGTAAAACAATACGATTGCTTATAACGATTATAATCTATTGGTACGTTAAAATCATTTTTTAAAATCCCAACATAATTGTAAATCATTCTTTCAGAAACTTCAATTTTTTGAGCAACTTCAATAGGAGTTCCTGTTCGTTCTTTTTCAACTAAATGAATAAAATGTTTTATTTTTTTGATATTCATATGAGGCTTTAATAAAAGGTCGATCAAAAAGTATTAATGTCCTTGGCTTAATTGGTTTATTTATGTTTCGATTTTACTTCTACAAAATAATAGCTTGTTAGTGAAATATAAATTCAGTTTGATATTTATGTTAATAATCAAAAGCTTAAGAAATTTATTTTCACTAATTTTGCTCTAACAATACAGTAAAAATGTCAGAATATTGGGAAGAATATATAAATGGTAATAATCATGCTTTATCAAAAGTTTATGAACCTTACTTCCAACCACTTGTTTTTGTCGCTCTTAAATATGTAAAAGATGTAGATTTAGCACAAGACATTACCAGTGAGCTATTTACAAAGCTATTGGAAACTGACTTACCTCAAAGAAAAGAGAAATGGGGGAAAATCAATGACGTAAAAGCATTTCTTACTACGATCGTTAAATGCAGAGCGCTCGACCATCTGAAAATTCAAAAAAACAGAAATCGAATTTTAAGAGAAAACCAAATTCTTTCAGAAGAATACACTGATAATAAAGAACAAGAATTCGATCATTTAAAAACATGTGTTGAAGCACTTCCAAAAGAAGAACAAGAATTGGTACAATTACATTTATCTGGATATAAAAACCATGAAATTGCAGAAACATTAAACTATTCTGAAAAAACAATTCGAAATAAGCTAAGCACTTCTCGTAAGAACTTAATTTACCTATGGAAAAATTTAATTTTGGTATTACTATGGAATCTACTTTAAACGAACTTATTTCTTTGTTAGATCAACCTACTTTACTTAAAGAAAAAGTAGAGGAGTTGAAAAAGAACGAATCTAATTCAGATGAAGTAGATGGTTTTCTGACGCTTTACAAGTTAATGAATGGTGATACTGAAAAAATAAAGAGTTATTTACAAGAAACAAAAAAGAATGTAACCCAATCACAATCAGCTCCCAAAAAGAGAAATATTTATATTCTTAAATACGCTGCCATTTTTATTGCAATTATTGGAATTGGTTCTTTCTTCTTTTTGAAATCTAATTCAGTTGACTTTTATTCAAAATATGCTGAAAAAGACCCTGGACTACCAGTCTTTATGTCTGTAGATAAAAACAAGCTTGACAACTGGATGCTCGATTACAAAGAAGAAAACTTTGACATTGCATTAAAAGAAGGAATTCAACTTGCTAAAGATTACCCTAAAAACGATACGATCAATTATTATTTAGGCATTATTCAATTGGAAGTAAAACAACACGAAAATGCTTTAAAATCTTTTGGTAAAATTGAAAACAAGGAAAGTATCTATTTCGAAAAAGCTCGTTTTTTAAAGTGCATAGGTTTACTAGAAACAGATAAAGAAAAAGCTAAAATAGAATTACTTAAATTATCGAAAGAAAATTCAACTTATAGTAAAAAAGCAACCAAAATTATTGAAGATATTTTTTAATTCTATACCCCAACAATAAAAATAATAAAATTGCTATTCCAATTTTCCATAAAGAAATATCACTATTTTGAATTTGAATTGGAGCTATATTACCAACCATATTTAATCCCGCCCAATAAATTGGATTGTAACCTTCTTCTGAAGTTACATTATCTAAGTATTCTTTTTTAGCAGCTCTTAAAGCAACATCTTTTTGTTCTCCCTTTTTTAGTCTTTCTAAAAAAGATGCAATCACCTCTGAACCAATTTTATCATCTAACTTCCATATTGAATACAAGCACGATTCTACACCCGACATTAAAAAAGAGGAAGCCATTGAAAAACTTGAACCTGAAATACTCTGACCTGCTCCACCATCACAAAAAGCTAAAACTGCTAGTTTTGAATTTAATTTCATTTGACAAACATCTTTTATGGATAATGATTTTTTACCAAGATCAATATAAGCATTGTCAACACGATGATTTCCTGGTGAACAATGCGCAGCAATAAGTAATAAGTCGTGCTTTCTAGATTTCAATGAAACTACATTCATCTCACTTTTATTAACAAAATTTTTAAGCACATTTCCTGAAAATCGAATTTGTGCTTTGTTTTTTTCAACATAATTAGGTGTAATTAGACACGCATTCTCCAAGGGTTCAAAAGAAGTTTTGATGAAATAACTTCTAAACGAGGGCTGGTTATATAATGGATATTTAAAAAACAAAAACGGCTGCTCTCTTAATGTTTTTCTTGTATCTGTAATCAGACTTTCTAGACTAAAACCCACAATTAATCTAGATTTATTAATGATTATTTTTGTTGGTTTTTCATGAAAACATTTTTCTAAAGGTTTAAAAACAATAGAATACAATTTATTACTTTTCTCTCTAAAGTCATTGTATTTCCAATTCATAAAATCAAATTTTAAACTATTTATTTCAGACTCCTTACCTAACTTCATAAAAAAAGATCCTTTCTTGCTAAATACAATTGCATATAAATAGGTATGATGATAAAAACCAAATTCTCCGTATTGAACTATAATGTTACCATTTTTTACAAACTCATTTTTTGCTTTTTTTAATTGTGTAAATGAACGATTAAAAACGTTCCATTGGGATTTATTCATTTCTCCATAATAAAATGCTGAATCGATGTAAACATTATTATTCGTTTTTTTATATAAGTAGTAATAGCAACTAACAATTGAATTATAAGGTGAATAGTTATAAATATCTGTAAAAACAGAAATATCAACATCTTTGTTTTTTTGAGAATACGATTGATAAAGTTTTATTGATTTTTTTAATCTAACTAATTGTTCTTTTATTAATGTTATTTCTTTGTATTTTAAATAAACCAAAGACATGGTAAATGTACTCCAATTACAAACATTTAAATAAATACTTTTAGAATCATTAGGCTGATACATTTTGGTTTTAGAAATTTCGATATCGACAAAAGCCTTATCATAATAAACTTTAGAAAGATCAATCTTCCCCCCCATATAGCTCACCAATCCTTCTAAACAATGAAATGCTATTTCCATTGGGTAATTTTGGTTACCTTTTTCACTTAAAATCGCTAATCCCTTTTCATAAAATTTAATTGCTTGATCGTAATAAATTGGTAAAGATGTTTGATGAACACGGTCCAAATTCATATTACCTCTTGCTTTACAATAATTAACTTCATGAATAGTATTTAATAAATTATGTTTTTTTAATAATAAATAAGTAGTATCATATTCTGCATTCATTAAATGGTATTCAAAACCTGTATTGCGCCTAGTAGTTGCAATGTTTTGATACAAACTTATCCATAATACTGAATTTCTATAAGGATCATGTTTATGAAATAAAGGATAAATAACAGCGTATATTTCTAGTGATTTTTCAGGTTTTATTTCAAAATTATAATAACGCATCTTTGCTATTCCATATTCAACCTCATCTAAATAAGAAAAATCTTTTTGTTTTTGAGCTAATTGATAAGCAGAATCCACATACTTTTTATACTCTTCGACAAAAAACATCCCATAATATGAATGTGCAATATGGTAATAAATTTCAACTCTTTTCCTTTTCAGTTTTGTGAATTTTAATTCTTTTTTAAGTGATTGAATGCTTGAGGTGTAGTAGCCATTCTTATACAATTGATTGGTAATTGATTCTTGTGATGTAACTATATTAATACAAAAGAAACATAAAAAAATCAACAAGAAAGATTTAAGTTGATAATAATTTTTATGTAATAATATAACCATTTATAAAAAGGTAATTGGTTTTTTAATGCTTGATTTTAATCTAAAACTCAAATTTACAAATTCCTTTTATTTTAAAATAATTTTAGGCTGAATTAAAAAGTGAGGTAAAAATCAATTCACCCCACTTTTAGATTTTAGGTTGTAACCTTTTATTGTAATACCAAAACTTTAGATTCTAATAAATTCTGATTGTTATCAAATACATTAATGAAATAATTTCCTGTTGCTCCTAATTGATTTACAGAAACTTGTAATAATTGAGAATTAATTGCTGAAGAGAATACTTCTTGACCTAAAGTATTCATAATTTTCACTGAATATCCATTCATCAATGCATAATTACCATTATCAATGTTTACAATATCATTTGAAGGATTTGGATATACTTTCATTCTATTAACGTCATTTGGAGCACTAACTCCTGCTAATGAAACATCCATAATCAACGTATCTGTTACAGATACTGAAACATAAGAAGTACAAACAATCCCTGTTGTATCATAAACCATTGTTGATGCAGTTTTAGATGCTGAACAATTGTTGTTATCAGTATAATCATAAGTAATTGCAACAGTTCCCAAACCAGAAGTTGAAGGATCAAAACTAGCTCCAGAAATACCACTTCCATTATACGTACCTCCAGTTGGTGAAGCATTTAAGGCGTAAAGTCCATTTTCATTTGAAATCATTGAAGGCAACGTAAAACTTACTAGTGGTGTTTGGTTTACGGTTACAACTTGAGAAGCAGATGCTTGACAATTATACTGATTAGTTGCAATAACAGAATATGTTCCACTTTGATTTACGGTAATAGTATTCGATTGCGAACTAGTATTCCATAGGTAATTCGCTCCTCCATTAGCAACTAAATTCACAAAACCACCTTGACAAAATATAGTATTTCCTTGAGGTGTAATTGATGCAGTTGGCAATGGATTTACCGTAATTTGTATTGGGAAACTTGAAGATGTACAACCGTTACTTGATACATTAACAGAATAACTCCCTGATTGATTCAATGAAACAGACTGATTGGTTGAACCATTACTCCATAAATATGAACCTGTACCTTGAGCTGTTAATGTTACACTTCCACCTTGACAGAAAGTAGTCGCTCCTGAAACTTGCACTGATGATGAAGGATAAGCATTAACAGTTACAGTTGTTGCACTTGATGTTGCATCACAAGCACCATCGATAACTTTTACAGTGTAATTACCTGAAGATGTTGCTTGGTAAGTACTTGAAGCTGCATTGTTAATTAAACTACCATTATTATACCATTCGTAAGTATATCCACTTCCTGTTGAAGCAACTAAATCTACTGAACCTCCTTGACAAAAAGTAGTATTAGATTGTGGTGTAATCGTTGCACTTGGAGTTGTACATGTTTGAGCATTATATAAGTCTGTAATTTCTTGTTGGGTTAACACTCTGTTGTAAATTGCGATATCATCAATTAAACCATTAAAATAATATTGTTGGTTCCAACCGCCACCAAAACCGAAATAAAGATTTCCTGAACCATTCCCCATACTACACGACGAGTTAGAACTATTATCTGAAATATAAAGATTGCCGTCAATATATATACTTGCGCCTGCTAAACCATTATGCACAGAAACAATATAATGCCAATTATTTTGATAATTAGTTGTATTTGTAATACCCGTTCCATTAACTCCACAAGTACCACCTAAATTCCATGTTCCAAAACTTGAAGTATTATTTGAGTAAAAAAAATCAGCATATTCAAAATCATTGGTAATTCCATATTTACATAAAACAGGAGCACCATGAGTTAAGGGTGTTTTAATATTAACCCAATATGATGTAGTAAAAATAGCATTTGTAAATGATAACGAAGATTTATCATTTACAGTAATCTTTTGATTTATTCCATTAAAACTATACGCATTATTTGCAACTCCATTCCTATCAGTCGTCAAAGTTGCACCATTTACTGTTCCATTGTTCCCATTCCCTGACTCATCATTCGCATTACCATTAAACGGCCACCAACCTACTAAACCATTTGTAGGTACATAACTTGGAACATTTTGTCCAAAACTTAAAGAGGATAGCACAATTGCACCAAAAAGTAAGATTTTTTTCATTTTACATTCATTAAATTAGATTTACTCAAACAAAATAAGTTCATTCTACTGAAATCAAAGTTCAGTTTTAAATAACCCTTTCATATAAAGGTCGAATAAGAATTGAGTTTGTCCTTCAATAAAAATGATTTAGTGTTTAACTCAAAACGGATACCCTATACCAAAACTGATCTGAGGTCTAAAAGGTGTGGTATCAATTTTACTTCTAGTTACAGTTCCTCCACTTGCTTCATTTTCTAAAATAAAATCTTTTATCTCTTGATTATATTTATCTCTTGATTGGAAGATCCATTTCTCCCCTTTTGGTAATGCTGGGTTATGTAATTTAAACCCTAAATCAAAACGAATAAGAAAAAAATCAAAATCCATTCTAAAACCAACTCCTGAAGCTAATGCTAATTCATTAAACCAACTTTTTGAAAACTTACTCCCTATTCTGTTTTCATCTTCTCTAAGTGTCCAAATATTTCCAGCATCAAGAAATAAAGCTCCTTTTAAGAATTCGGAAAACTCAAAACGATACTCCGCTGAAGCACTTATACGAATATCCGCAACTTGAACAGCTGTTCGACCGGTGTCTAAATAGTATTTATATGCCCCAGGCCCAAGAGATCTTGCTCTCCATCCTCTTACATCGTTAGATCCACCAGCGTAAAAACTATAATCGTATGGCATTGACGTATTTGAATTTCCATAAGGCAATCCAACTCCTGTTAATAAGTGCATGTTTACACTTTTTTTCTTGGAAATTGGTTTTGTAAATATAATTTCATTGTCTAAACGTGTAAACTGACTGTAAACTAAGCCAAACAATCTATTTTGACCAAGGTGTTGACCAACCGTATCTTCCTCTTGATACTTACGAAATAAATGCAATAGATTCCCTGCTAAATCAAGAGAAGAACGCATATAAAATGAAGAAGCATATTTTTTATCCGTTTCTAATGTACTCTTATATTCAAATACTAATTTCCAATCCTCCCAAATAAATTGATTACTATATGTGTTTTTCAGAAATAAATCATTTAATTCATTTAGCTTTTGGTCGAAATCTAAAGACTTATTTATATTGACAAATTTAATTTGCGATAAACCTGGAAGTCCCATTGAGAAACGTTGCTTTTTACCAACATCATATTGCCAAGTATAATTTAACTGAAATATTTCTTTAGAAAAAACATCTCGATTTTGATAACTGTATGCAGAAGATAAAAAGGTTTTTCCATTTCTTGATTTATTTATTTTAGACCTTTTGATTAGCAATAAACCTGGAACTTCATACTTTACAGAAGGACTAATCTCAAATTGATAAAGTCTATTCGTTACAGTAGCAATATCATTTGAAGCTTCTAATTCATCAAAAATTACTGGTTGAGATTGAAAACCTCCATTCAACCCAAAGGTTAATCTCTCAGCGCCTTTAAATAAATTTTTATTAATATAATTTAAGCCTGCAGAAATTCCTAAAAAACCATTAGAGGAAGAAATTCTAGGTTGAAAAGAAAAAGATTCTTTTTTAGAAGGAATTAAATAGTAATGGATATCGACTTTATCTGAGCCTTCCACTTCTTCCACTTCCATTTTTATTGTTTGAAATAAAGATAGATTTTGTAACCTTGTATAAGTATCTTCTATAAAATTTTCTCTTAACGGTTTACCTTTTTCCAATAAAGAATGAGCTTCAATTATTGAAGGAGAAACAAAAATTTCGCCATTGTAATAAAAATAAACTGCTCTACTTTCATCAAGTTCCCTTGAGTTTCTATTAAAAGTTTCATTAAAGTACACAGAGTCAATTGTAGGTATATACTTTCCTACAGATTGAATACCCAAAGAATCGAGAGTTGCTTTAAAGTCACCCTTAAACTGAAGCGTGTCTAGGATATGAAAGTGGACATTTTTTATAAATGTTCTTTTATGTTTAACAACTATTAAACTATCAGGATTTGAAAATGAGGCTTTCCTATTTTCCTCAACTCCTACTCCTAAAGTTACTTTCATCTCCAATTTATTGGTGTCAACAATAAAATTAATAAACGAAGGTGTAAAATTATAAACCGCATTATTTCTCATATATTTGGATAAAGCAGTTCTATAGTTTTCTAAACGTTCAACTTCAAAAGCTTGTTTGTTTAAAGATTTATCTTTCTCAAATTCTAAGAATAATTCTTTGATTAAAGGGTTACTACTGAGCAAGTATACAGAATCAATTAAATACTGTTTTCCAAAGTTTAATTGATACTCTACTTTAGCTTTACGTTTTGATGTGTAAGTAACCTTTCCTTTAACCTTTCCATAATAAAACCCCTTACTTTTTTGTAAAGCATTTAATTGTTCTATTGTTTTGTTAAACTGAATACTATCAAAAACAAAAGGACTTTCCCCTACTTTATACTTTAACCATTCTTTGAAGAATAAATTTGGTTCAAGTGTATCTTTTAGAGGAATAACTTTCTTTTTGTAAGAATCTCTCCCCTCCTTTTTAGCTTTTTCAATTCTTCTTTTGTTTATTTTTTTTTCTTTGAGTGTTTTATTGAGATTATCTCTCTTTAACTTATAGTTTTTTCTTAATCTTTTTTGAGCAACTTTAGAGGAATCAATTGCATTATAAAGTAAAAGGTTCCACTTAACACCTAATAACTTCCTGTTCGGGTACTGTCGAATTATAGAATATACATCTTCAAAAGGAACTGTTTTCTCTAGGTAAGAGATATTATTCTTTTTCAACAAATATCGCTCATTTGGTACATATTTAGTAGTTTTACAACTGAAAAAAACAGAAGCAAGTACGACTATAAGAGCAATATATTTGTATGGATTCAAAGATTTAATTTTACACAAAAATAATAAAAGCTATCGTGCAAAATCTATCTAAAAATAAGATTAAGTGGATTAAGTCGCTTCAATTAAAAAAAAACAGAGACAGTTTTAAAGTTTTTGTTATTGAAGGTGATAAAATGATTGAAGAAGCATTGAGTTTTGCTAGCGCATCAATTGAACTGATTTGCTATACTAAAACAAGTGCTTTTTCAGGAAATTCTTCAATTAATACGATTGAAAATTATTTAGTTAATGACGAAGAATTGAAATCAATATCTTCATTAAAAAATCCAAATAAATCATTTGCAGTTATAAAAAACGAATATAAATCTATCCAACCTTCCGCTTTAAAAATTGCTATCGATGGTGTGCAAGACCCTGGGAATATGGGAACAATTCTTAGGTTAGCAGATTGGTATGGGATAACTGAAATCATTTGCTCTAATGAGACCGTAGATTGCTACAATCCAAAAGTAATTCAAGCAAGTATGGGGGCAATATTTCGTGTAAAAGTAAAGTATTTAGATTTAAACACCTTCCTTGCTAAACAGAAAAAAACAATTTTCGGAGCTTTATTAAATGGAGAAAACATTTACTCGAAAAATTTAGCTCCTGAAGGAATATTAGTGCTCGGTAATGAAGGCCATGGCATATCTAAAGAAATTGAAAAAATGATTTCATGCCCATTAACAATTCCTAAAATCGGACAAACCGAATCTTTAAATGTTTCTACAGCTACTGGTATTATACTTTCTGAATTCTACCGAAATCAATTAAAAGAAATCTAGTTAAATATTAGATTGCAGAAAAGGACTATTATATTTGTAAAAATAAATTAAACTAAAAATTATGACTAAAGTTGCAGTTATTGGAGCGGGTACTATGGGAAATGGAATCGCTCATACTTTTGCTCAATTCGGATACCAAGTTTCTTTGATTGATTTATCTCAAGATTCACTTAATAAGGGTTTAGCAACAATTACTAAAAATTTAGATAGACAAGTTGCAAAAGAAAAAATTTCTTCAAGTGATAAAGAATCTACTTTAAATAATATCAAAGGATACACAGATCTTAAATCAGGTGTTGAAAATGTGGATTTGGTAGTTGAAGCTGCTACAGAAAATATTGATTTAAAATTAAAAATTTTCTCTGAGTTGGATAAGTTAACTTCTCCTAATGTTATACTTGCTTCCAATACTTCTTCTATTTCAATTACAAAAATTGCATCCGTAACTTCAAGACCTGAAAAAGTAATTGGAATGCATTTCATGAATCCTGTTCCAGTAATGAAATTAGTGGAAATCATACGTGGGTATTCTACAACGGATGAGGTTACTAATACTATAATGGAACTTTCAAAGAAACTGAATAAAGTACCTGTAGAAGTAAACGACTATCCAGGATTTGTTGCGAATAGAATCTTAATGCCGATGATAAACGAAGCTATCTATACTTTATACGAAGGTGTAGCGGGTGTTGAGGAAATTGATACGGTTATGAAGTTAGGAATGGCTCACCCAATGGGTCCTTTACAATTAGCTGACTTTATTGGACTTGACGTTTGTCTAGCAATACTAGAGGTACTTCAAGATGGTTTTGGTAATCCTAAATATGCTCCTTGCCCACTTCTTGTTAACATGGTAGTTGCAGGTAAAAAAGGAGTAAAATCAGGAGAAGGATTCTATTCATGGGGACATGGAACTAAAGACTTAATTGTTTCTGATAATTTTAAAAAATAAATTTAACTCCAAATTAGAAAAGCTATCAGAATGGTAGCTTTTCTAATTTAAAATCTGATTGCTATCGTTTTATAAGATGAAAAATCAAATTTATATAGGTGCAGATGGACGAGAAAGTCTTTTAGACTTAACTATTCCAGATAATTTTAATAAAAAGATTATTATTTTCTCTCATGGCTTTATGGGATATAAAGATTGGGGAGCTTGGCATCTAGTAGAAAGTTATTTTACAAAATTAGGTTATGGATTCTGTAAATATAACGTTTCGCATAATGGAGGCACAACCTCTCAACCTATCGATTTTCATGATTTAGAAAGTTTTGCAGAAAACAACTATTCCAAAGAATTATTCGACCTTCAACAAGTTATTAATTGGGTTGATAATAAAATAGAAGGAGAAAAAGGATTTTATTTAATTGGACATTCTAGAGGTGGTGGAATTGTACTATTAAACCACCAAGACAAAAGAATTAACAAAATAGTTACTTGGGCAGCAATTTCAAACATTGAAAAAAGATTCCCTGAAGGAAAACAATTAAAAGTTTGGCAAACTCAAGGCACAAAATACATTGTAAACCAGAGAACTAATCAAAAAATGCCTAATAAATTTTCTCAATACGAAGACTACATAAACAATAAAGAAACATTAGATATTCAAAAAGCTTGTGAAAAATCTTCCACTCCTACTCTATTAATTCATGGTGATGAAGACTCCTCTGTGGACATTGAAGAAGGAAGAGAAATCTCAACATGGCTTAATACAAGACTATTTGAAATAGAAGAAGCAAATCATACTTTTGGAACTTCACATCCATGGGAAGAAAAAGAGATGCCAGAACACCTTCAAAAAGCATGCAATCTAACCGAAAGTTTTTTTAGTTATTAATCTTTTTTTATAATGAAATACTTAATTGTTGGACTAGGAAACCCTGGTATAAAGTACGAAGAAACTAGACACAATATCGGTTTTAAAGTTGTAGATCTTTTTGCTAAACAATTGGATGGTAAATTTGTCGCTGATAAACATGCCGATGTGGCAGAGGTTAAATTTAAAGGTAGAACTATCGTGTTAGTTAAACCTTCTACTTTTATGAATTTATCAGGGAAAGCTGTCAATTATTGGCTTCAAAAAGAAAAAATATCAATAGACAACCTACTGGTTATAACAGATGATATTGCATTGCCCTTTGGTAAATTAAGAATGAAAGCTAAAGGTAGTGATGGTGGCCATAATGGTTTAAAAGATATTCAAGCAGTTCTTAAAACACCTGTGTACCCTAGATTAAGATTTGGTGTTGGAAATGACTTTAACCCAGGAAGACAAGCAGATTATGTTCTTGGAGAATGGAATAAAGATGAACATTTAGATTTACCTGAAAGATTGGATAAATGTTCTGAATTCATTAAAAGTTTTACAACAATTGGAATCGCAATGACTATGACAAATTGGAATAATAAATAATTATGGGAAAAATACTAGCAATAGATTTTGGTTTAAAAAGAACTGGACTAGCAATTACTGACGAAAACAAAATCATTGCCAGTGGCTTAACTACTGTTGAGTCTAAAGAAATGATGAATTTCTTAATAAAATTAACCCAGAAAGAAGTAATTGAAACAATCATTTTAGGTGAACCAAAAAGGCTAAATAATGAAGATAGCCATATCACTGCAAATGTTCGTCTTCTTAAAGAAGCTTTAGAAAAGCAATTCCCAAAAATCACCATTAAACTAATTGATGAAAGGTTTACTTCTAAAATGGCTTTTCAAACAATGATTGATGGAGGTCTATCCAAGAAGAAAAGGAAAAATAAAGAATTAATTGATGAAATTAGCGCTACCATAATTTTACAATCTTATTTGACGTCAATTTAATTTACCTTTTTTGTAAACCTATCACCAAAACATGGTTAATTGATTGAAATCAGTTAAATTTGTATCAAAATTCAGAAAATGATTATACCAATAGTTGCATACGGAGATCCTGTTTTAAAGAAAGAAGCAGAAGAAATTGAAAAAAGTTATCCGGAATTACAAAGCCTGATAGACAATATGTTTGAATCCATGTATGAAGCTTCAGGTGTTGGTCTAGCTGCTCCTCAAATAGGTAAAGCTATTCGTCTATTTATAACTGATGGAAGTCCTTTTGCTGAAGAATTAGAAGAAGGTGAAGAACCTGACCCAAAAGCAAAAGGAATTGAAAACTTCAAACAAGTATTTATAAATCCCATTATAGAAGAAGAATTTGGAGAAGAGTGGGCTTTCAAAGAAGGTTGTCTTTCCATCCCGAAAGTAAGAGAAGATGTTGTTCGTAAAGAAAAAATACGCATAACTTACTACGATGAAAACTGGGACTTTAAAGATGAAGTTTATGAAGGTTACGCAGCAAGAATTATTCAGCATGAATACGACCATATTGAGGGGGTTCTTTTTACAGACCATTTATCATCAATTAAAAAGAAACTAATTTCAAAGAAATTACAAAACATTTCTAAAGGAGCCGTAAACGTTGATTACCGAATGAAATTTCCATTATCTAAAAAAGGAAAGCGATAAAATGAAATTTTTAAACATCTTATTTATATTCACTCTTTTATTTAGTTCCTGTAAAAATTCAGAAACTAACAATGCTAAAAACGAAAGTAAAAAACAAGAGTTACTTTCCAAGATTTCATTGTTTGAAAAGAAAGGAATGAATTCTTCTAAAGGGATAGAAAAATCTGACCGTGACAGTTTAATAAATGCTTTAAATAATTTTTATTATGCTTTTCCGAAAGATAAAAAAACACCATTTTGTTTAGACAAATTACAAATGATATATTCTTCTACTGAAGATTATGAAAAATGTAGTGAATACCTAGATATTATCATACAAAACTTTCCTAAATATATCAATAGACCTCTTATAATTGAAGCTCAAGCATCTAATTATGATATATTTATTCAACCTAGGGATTCTTCAAAAGTTAGACTTTTTTACAACTTATTATTGAGTGAAAACCCAAATTTAGCAGAAGAGAAGAAAAACAATATTTTGAGAAGACTTAAAAACAATCATCTTAACTTTAATCAATACCTTCAATTCTTAAAAGAAGAAAATAATTGAATCTGTTAACAATGTGTTAAAATTAAATTTAACTAAGTATTTCTTATTATATTTGAAAAAACACATTTAAAAATTTTACGATGAAAAAAATATTATTATCCATGATGTTGTTAGCAGGAGCTACAACAATCTCAACAAGTACAGTTACTGCTCAGGAAGTTTCAAATGGTGCTCAAATTTCTTTCGTTAAAGAAACGCATGATTATGGTACCATTAAAAATGGAGCAAATGGAACTTGTACATTCGAATTCAAAAACACTGGTAACGCACCATTAATTCTTTCAAACGCGAAAGGTTCTTGTGGATGTACTGTTCCAACATGGCCGAAAGAACCAATCGCACCAGGAGCAACAGGAGTTATTTCAGTAAAATATGACACAAAAAGACAAGGTGCTATTAACAAAAGTGTAACTATTACTTCGAATGCTACTAATGAGCCAAACAAAGTAATTAGAATCAAAGGTAATGTTTTACCTGCTCCAGAAAATGGAACTCCAGTAAATAATGCTGGTCCAGCAAACTAATAATTGAGTATTAGTAAATGAAAATATTTTTTACTAGTCTTATAATACTTTTAAATTCCGCCCTTGCTTTTTCGCAAGAGGCGGAATTTTCTTTATTAGAAAGAAAAACGATAAAATTTCCGGATACTAAAGCTGGAGATACTCTTGAACATTCATTTGCCTTCAAGAATACCGGCAAAAAACCTTTAATAATTAAAGGTTATGAAGTAGAATGCGATTGCACTAAACTAATCTATCCTAAAAAAGCGATTAAACCTGGAGAATCTGGAGAACTTAAATTGACTTTTGATACTAGCGGAAAATATTATTTTCAAGATAGAAGTGTAATAATGAACATGAATACTAAAAAACAAACGGAAAAAATTCGTTTAAAAGTATACGTCATACCTCAAGGTAATACAAAATGAATATAACAAACCTTAAAGAACATAATACTTTTGGTATAGATGCTGATTGCAAAAAAATCTCTTTTATTAGACATGAAAGTGACATTAAACCTTTACTTGAAGATTATAAAACTGAAAAAATATTAATTTTAGGTGGCGGTAGCAATGTTTTATTTATAAATAACTATTTTGACGGAGTTGTATTATTAAATCAAATCAAAGGTTTTGAGATTTTAAACGAGACTCAAAACGAAGTTTCTGTAAAAGTAGGAGCTGGAGAAGTATGGCATGAATTCGTATTAAAGTGTATTGAAAATAATTTTGGTGGAGTAGAAAACCTTTCTTTGATACCTGGAAGTGTAGGCGCTAGTCCAATGCAAAACATCGGAGCTTACGGAGTAGAAATTAAAGATATTTTTGAAAGTCTAGAAGCTTACCACATAGCAACATCAGAAATTCATACTTTTTCGAAAGAAGAGTGTGCTTTTGGGTATAGAGAAAGTGTCTTTAAAAGAAAGCTAAAAGATCAATATATTATTACATCTGTAACCTTTAAACTAACAAGAAATCACCATCAATTAAATACTTCCTATGGAGTTATTGAAGATGAATTAACTAAAAAGGAAATTACTCATCCCACTATAAAAGATGTAAGTGATGCAATAATAGCTATTCGAAGCAGTAAACTTCCAAATCCTAAAGATCTTGGTAATGCAGGAAGTTTCTTTAAAAATCCTGTGATTGATAAAAAAGCTCTTGAAAAAATTAAAATTACCTTCCCTGAAGTTCCTTCCTATAATGTAAATGAAAAACACGTAAAACTTCCTGCTGGTTGGTTAATTGAAAAAGCTGGTTGGAAAGGTAAAGTCTTAAAGAATTATGGTGTTCATAAATTACAAGCTTTGGTTTTAGTGAATTATGGTGGTGCAACTGGCAAAGAGATTTATCAATTATCAACTGATATCATTGAGGATGTTAAATCAAAGTTTGGAGTCGAGCTGGAGAGAGAAGTGAATATGATTTTGTAGTTAAAGTCAGAAATTAGACATAGAAACCAAACTCAATAAGAAGATCTATTCCTATATAAAGCCTAACTTCTAATATCTAAGAACGAAGTGGTTTAATGTCTCACAAGAAAAGCTTCTTATCTAAGTTCAACCACTCTAATGTTGAATTAGTAAAAATATCTTCTTTTACATCTAGAGATAAATCACTATCCTCAATAAATTTACCAATTTCTAAATCTCCTAATGGGAAAGGATAATCACTACCTAAGCAAATACGTTTACTCCCTTGCATTTTCAAAATATACTCTAACAAATCGATATCATGAGTAATACAATCTACCCAAAACTTACCTAAATATTCTCTTGGATTAACATTATTATCAATGGCTACTAAATCAGGTCTGCAATTAAAGCCATGTTCAATTCGACCTAAAGTTGGTAAAAAAGATCCTCCAGCGTGAGAAAAACAAACACGTAGATTTGGTAGCTTCTCTAAAATTCCAGAAAAAATCATAGAACAAGCTGCTCTAGAAGTTTCTGCAGGCATTCCAACTAACCAAGGCAACCAGTATTTTTTCATGCTATCAAATCCCATCATTTGCCATGGATGAATCATTACAGCCATACCAAGGCGTTCACATGCTTCAAAAATTGGAAAAAAACGTTCTTCACCTAAATTTTCATCATTGATGTTAGAACCTATTTGAATTCCTACTAAACCAATACTCTTAGCTCTTTCCAATTCTTTTATTGCAGCCTCAGTATCCTGCATAGGTAAAGTAGCTAAACCAATATAATTTTTAGGATAATTATAAACTAAGTCTGCTATATGATCATTTAAAAATTGCCCCATCTCGACACAATCCTTAGTTTTTGCATTGTAAGCAAACATTACAGGAATTGTACAAATAACTTGAACCTGTGTTTGATGTTGTTCATATTCTTTTACACGAACATTTTCATCCCAGCAATTTTCTTCAATTCTACGGAAAAACTGTCCACCCTGCATCATATCAGCAGTTTTATCTTCATTATGATCTAAGAAAATAAAATCTCCATATCCAAACTTCTTAGTCCAATCAGGCAAGTGTTTTGGAATTATGTGCGAATGCATATCAATTTTTAACATATTGTTGATTTTTTATTAGATGGTAAAATTACGCTTTCTAGAATAGAAAAAAGCAATATCTACTATCGGATATCATACAGTAAAAAACAGATTTGTTTATTTTTTCACAGATCTTCTAATTCGTCTATTGCCGTTAATAGTTCAGCTTTAGTTTTAGAATTACTCTGCTTTTTAGCCACTTCAACTCCTTGATTAAAAACATCTAAAGCTTCTTTAAGTTCACTTGTAGCTTGTAATGTTTTGCCAAGATGGTAGTAAACAGCTAAATATTCTTTATCTATTTCTAACACTTTATAAAAAGAGGATTTTGCTTCTTCTAATTGGTTTAAGTTCCAGTACTCTAATGCCAATGCGTACCTTGAAAAGACATCATTACTATCTTCTTCAATAAATTCTAATAATTGTTTTATTCTTGAATTCATATTTTAAATAATAGGGTTAATAATTATTTCAGTCAATACAGAATTTGCAATAAAACATCCATTATGAGCTTTATGATGTAACGTATTTAGCTCTTCTATAGTTGGAATATTTTCTCCTTTAAACTTTATTTTTGGATTCAAATACATTTTGGTAACTGCCATTTTCCGTTTTTCGTTCTTTTCCAAAATAGCTATTGCCGAATCTTCGTAGTTTTCTACAATAAACTTTTTCCTTGATGCTTCAAATAAAAAAGACATCATGTGACAACTTGAAATAGCTGCTCCTAATTCTTCTTCAGGGTTTATTAAGTTCAAATCTCCCATGTATTCCGGAGCAGCTGAACCAATAAAACTTTTTCCATTTTCAAATTCAACTTTATGGGTTCGATCATAACCTTTATATGAAAAATCTTCTCTTTCGTTTATCCAAGTTATTTTAACTTTATGTTCTGACATAATATCTGTATTTTAAGAAGAACAACTTATTACCAATTCTTCAGACCAATCAGGAGGTAAATTACTGTATGATTCAAATTCTGGTTGTTCACAAAATGGTTTTCGGAGAATTCGTTTTAGTTTTTCTACCTCCGTAAAATCATCTTTCTTAGCTTTTTCAATTGCATTCTGAAGTAAATAATTTCTTAATATATACTTAGGATTTACTTTATTCATTCTGATTTTACGATCAGTATCTACACTATTTTCTTTTAATAATCTCCTTTTATAATTAATTGACCAATCATCAAAAGATTGTCTATTAATAAATAAGTCTCTAATAGGTTCTTGAAGTTCATGATCTTGTTTAAACTCTGCTAACTTTCTAAAAAAAATGGTGAAGTCAACCCTAGATTCTTGCATTATAGAAAACATAGAATCAAATAACGCTCTATCCTCTTCATGCTTCTCTTCTAATCCTAACTTTTTATGTAGAAGTTCATCCCATTTATTTCTATAAATTGGAATGAAAGAGCTTAAAACTTCTTTTATAGAATCTAAACCTTCAATGAATGGAGTTAAAGTTTGTGCGAAAGCACTGCAATTCCATTGACCTATATATGGTTGATTTGTATAAGCATACCTTCCTCTATGGTCTGAATGGTTACATATATGACCTTGATCAAAAGCATCCATAAAACCAAAAGGACCGTAATCAATTGTAAGACCTAAAATAGACATGTTATCAGTGTTCATAACCCCATGCATAAAGCCTACACATTGCCATTGGGCTACTAATTCAGCGGTTCTTTTAACAACCTCTTTCAATAAAGAAAGGTATTTATTATCATCAAGCGAAATTTCAGGATAATAGTTTTCAATAACAAAATCTAATAAAATCTTTAATTCATGATTTTTCTCCTGATAATACCAATGTTCAAATGAACCAAATCGTAAAAAACTTTCAGCTATTCTAGTTACAATAGCAGAGGTCTCAACTTCTTCTCGATAAACAGGATCTTTTGAACCTACGATACATAAAGCTCTTGAAGTTGGAATACCTAGGTTATACATTGCTTCAGAACAAAGATACTCTCTAATTGAAGACCTCAAAACTGCTCTTCCATCTCCCATTCTTGAATAAGGTGTAAGTCCAGCACCTTTCAGTTGAACTTCAAATACTTTATTTTCATGTTTTGTTTCCGCTATAGTAATCGCTCTTCCATCTCCTAACTGTCCAGCCCATTGACCAAACTGATGACCTGAATACACCGCCGAATATGGAGTAAAATTTTCTAAAACAGAATTACCTGAAAATAAATCTAAAAAAACATTAGATTTTACTTTATTACTCCCTAAACCTATTAAATCAACTACTTTTTCATCTATACTAATCCAATAAGGTGAATCAACTGGAGTTGGTTTTAATTGAGTATAATAATCCTTTGATAGCTTCGAAAATAATGGATATATGTTAAATATTTTTTCTACTTTATCATCCATAATTTCTCGTTTTAAATCTTATTTAACACGTAATTTATTAAACCTTTCATTTCTTCTTCGTATCCCTTAGAAAAAGTATTCGCTGGTCGATTTGCAATCCCTAAACAAATAGAAATACATTCATGCCCTAGACCTTTTCCTAAAGCTAAAAGAGCCGATGTTTCCATTTCAAAATTTTCAATTCTTGTTTCAAAAAAACTAAATCTTTCTAGTTTTTCATTTAAATCATTAATTTCTAAACCTAACCTTAAAGACCTTCCTTGAGGACCATAAAACCCACTCGCTGTAACGGTAATACCTTTGGTTATTTTTTCTGAATCAAACTTAGAAATCATTTTTCCTGAAGCCTCAATAAAGTATGGTGATATCTGTTTCGGAAAACTAAAGAAATTAATAAAATTGGAGATATAATCTTTCTCAAAATTAGTATAATTCAATGGATAAAAATGAGCTACATTATCCATACCTATCGCTCCAGTAGATAAAATATAACTATGTATTCCTCTATCTTTTTGAATTAATCCACATGTCCCTATTCGAACAATTTCCAACTTAGTTAGTGTTTCTTTTACCTTTCTTGTTTTTAAATCAATATTGAACAGTGCATCTAATTCATTTAAAACTATGTCAATATTATCCGTACCAATACCTGTCGAGATAACTGATAATTTTACACCTTTATATAAACCTGTAACGGTAGAAAATTCTCTATTTTTAATCTTAAAAAATATTTGGTCAAAAAATGTAGACACTAATTCTACCCTTGCAGGGTCACCAACCAAAATTACTTTATTCGATACATTCTCTGGAAAAAGACACAAGTGATAAACTTGACCTAAATCATTTAAAACAAGTTCTGAAGGAGGAAAATATTTTTCCATACTTTTAAATACTTCCAAAAACCTTTTTTAATAAATCTGACACCCTAGCAACTGGATCTAATCTGAT
>Ga0228614_1000298_pt1 | contig 29686 bp, 24 predicted proteins | sample 15DmetaG_FD_190531 | JGI IMG/M metagenome (GOLD analysis project Ga0228614, IMG submission 190531) | Seawater microbial communities from Monterey Bay, California, United States - 15D | ecosystem: Environmental > Aquatic > Marine > Coastal | place: USA: California | collected 2016-10-13
TTTAATCGAGCTTGGAGCTCCCTATTTATTCCTAAATCAGAAAATTGTTTTGACATAAAATATATTTTTTGCAAAGGTAATCACAGTTAAATTACTATTAGCACTAAATAACATATTCTTAAAACACTATATATATTTAAAGATAAGTTAGAAAGTTAAAATAATAATTGTGGGAGTTTCTAGATATGAATCCAAATCATTTAACTAAAAATCAACAACAATACCAATACTAGGTATAGAGGTACTAGTATCTTGATTTATTTGTGATAAGCTAAGAGGATTATTTAAATTACCATTCATATCTCTAGATAGTCCGTATTCATTGGGTCTTGGTATACTTTGACCGAGAACATTTTGAACCTCAAAAAAGATATTTAGACTGTATTTATTGTAATTCCATTTTTTATCTACTCGAATGTCTAATTGACTAAATGTTGCTAATTTTTCTTCTCCTAATCGAGTATAATCTAAAATAATTTCAGGATAAGAAGCTAGGGTTGCATCAAGGTTTGTTGGCACATAGGGAGTTTGTCCTGCAAAACGATATCTAGAACTAATTTCCCAGTTCTTTTTTAATTTATATCCCCCTACAAAAGAAATTAAATGTCTACTATCCCAAACGGAGGGAGTATATATATCGGTTTCAAAACCTGTAAATTCACTAAAGAAATATGTGTAAGAGAAAATGCTATAAAAATTATTTAACAACTTTTGTTGGTATTGAAATTCTAAACCATAACTTCTACCATTTCCAATAGTTTCAACATCCTCATTTCCTAATACTTCAAAATCTGCTCCTTTATTGGCTAAAGATATTTGATCTAAAACTGATACTGGATAGTTTGAATACTTTTTATAAAAACCCTCTAAAGAAATACTTGCAGCAGGGTTGAGATAGTGCTGTAACCCTATTACATAGTGGTCACTTTGGGTGTAATCACTATCTTTATTGGACAGAATTCCATTTGAGTCTCTAAAGCCTAAAATTGTATAAGGTGCTATTTTAAAATACCTCCCAGCTGTAGCACTAATTCGCCAATCTTCTAGGAATTCGTAGGATAAAGATAGTCTCGGAGAAAAATTTGAAACCAAACCGCTAGAAGTAGTAAAACTGTCATCGTCCATTCTAAAACCAACAGAAACATCAAATTTTTCATCAAAAAATGAACGAGTTGCATTTGCAAAAAATCCGTATTTCATAAAATCTATCTCTGTAGTATAAAATATAGCATCAGTATTGTTTGTTGTATTGTTGGTGTAAAAAGAATGTTGTAGATTAAATCCGGCAGTTATTTTCCAATCACTTAAAAATTTAGTTAGCTGATGTCTGAGTTTTGTCTCAGATTCTATAGCATCATTTCTAAATATAATTCCAGTTTCATTTTCTGGGTCTATATAGTTTGTGAAAATATTTTCTAATCTATTATTACTCAAAGTAGACTCCATGTAACCAGAGCCATCTTTAAATCTTTTTCTCCAGGTAACTCCAATAGAGTTTGTTTTTTGTTTGATAAAAGGAGCTTGTTCCAAAACTGCCTGGGCTTCTTCATCATAGTCTTCAGGAGCCTCAACAGTAAAATCATCAACGGATCCTAAACCAATGAAATACAAGTCATTATATTTATCTATTTGATGAGATAATTTATATTGATAATCCCAATAATCAGGTCTTATTGGCAAACCTATTAATTTAAATAATGCTTGCAAATAACTTCTTCTTACAGATAGTAAAAAACTTGTATTACTCTCTTTCTTTTTATTTTTAAATAATGGACCTTCAAAAGTAAATGCAGCATCCGTAGCACTTACCCTAATATTGGTATTGAATCGTTCTTTGTTTCCATCACGTTGTTTAAATTGTAGCACACCCGATAATGGATTATCGTATTGCGAACCAAAAGCAGAAGTAGACAAGGTAACATCATTAATAAAAGATACATTTAACAAGCCAACTGGCCCACCAGCACTTCCTTGTGTTGCAAAATGATTTATGTTTGGCACCTCTACCCCATCCAAATAATATACTGTCTCATTGGGTGCTCCACCGCGTATAATTAGATCATTTCTAAAACCTCCAACTGAGGGAGAAACACCCGGCAATGATTGGGCTACTTGAACAACATCATTATTTCCTCCAGGATATGTAGCTATTTCTACAGCGGACAAAGACTGAGTAGATAAAGGAGTTTCTTTAGGTCTACTAATTGTATTTTTATTAGATACTACTACTTCCTCCAAAGATTCGGAAGATTCAATTAAAATAAAATTAAAAGATCTATTTCCTCTAGATTTAATTATGATATTAAATTTCGTTTGTGAGTCAAAACCAACAAAACTAGCAGTTAAATTATATGAACCTGGTACTACATTGGTAATTTGAAAAGTACCATCTTCCTCAGAAACAGTTCCTTGACTGTTATTTAAATATATTGAAGCAGCAAATATTGGTGCTCCTCTTTCATCAACAACATTTCCTTTAATGCTAGTTTTTACTTGAGCAAATGAAAAGGTTGTTGTAATCAGGAAAATAAAAAAAAATGATATGTATTTGATTTTGAAAGACATTGAAGTTTTATTGACAATTAGAGATAACAAAAATACCATTTTTATGATGTTGCAAACAGATTTAATATTTTTTGTCTAATTTTAAGGAGGATTTTATTAAAATTTTAACATCATGACTAATTATTTAAGAAAACCTAGCAATTTGTTTTGGGTTATAAGTGTTATGGCTCTTGTTTGGAATCTAATGGGTGTCTTTAACTATTTAACTCAGGCATTTATGACTAATGAGGTATTAGCCTCACTACCCAAAGATCAGCAACTTTTGTATGAGGAAGTTCCTGCTTGGGTAACAGCAGCATTTGCAGTAGCTGTATTTTTTGGAACCCTAGGTGCTTTATTGTTATTATTAAAGAAAAAAGTCTCTTCAACTTTCTTTATTCTTTCATTTGTAGGAATTATTGTACAAATGACATATGGTCTTTTAATAAGTGAAAACACTGATAGTTATGGACCATTAGGCCTAGTTATGCCTCTAATGATTATTGCTATTGGAGGGTATCTAATCTGGTATTCAAAAAAGGCAGCTGAGAATAGATGGATATCTTAACTATAAGTTTGTTTCCGTAAATTTAATATTTAGATCTTTTTCTATTTCATGAATACGTTGAAGTTCATTAGACAATATTAAAGCAATAGAAACTCCTTTTTTTCCAGCTCTGGCTGTTCTTCCGCTTCTATGAGTATAATAATCTAATTGATCTGGTAATTGATGATGAATTACAAAGGCCAAATCTCTCACATCTATTCCTCTGGCAGACACATCTGTAGAGATTAGGTATTGTAAACTTTCATTTTTAAAAGCTCGCATCACTTTGTCTCGTTCTTTTTGCTGCATGTCTCCTTCTAGAGCTCCAATAGAAAAACCTTCTTCTTGAAGAAGCTTATTTAGGTTTTGAGTTCCTGCCTTTGTTCTACAAAAAATAATTCAACGAGAATTTTGTCTTGATTCTAAAAAACGAATAATGGTAGTTGCCTTATCTTTTATAGTTGTTTTTACAAACTGATGATTTATGTTTGAATTAACCATAGACTCTCTGTTTATTTCTACACGAGGTGCATTAGAATCCATGTATGTTTTTATAATTCTTTGTATTTCTTCAGGCATAGTAGCAGAAAACAACCATGTATTTCTGTGTCCTGAGGTATATTTTAAAATTCTATTTAAATCTTGTTTAAAACCCATGCTCAACATTTCATCAGCTTCGTCTAAAACCAGCGTTTTAATTTCTTTTAAGTGAACCTCACCTCTTTCAATCAAATCTATTAAACGTCCGGGAGTAGCAACAATTACATGAGTTGTTCTTTGTAAATTATGAATTTGTCTTTCAATCTTTTCACCACCATAAACTGCTTCAACAAATACCTTTTGATTATAGTACTTCGTGTATTTAAAAAGTTGTTTTTTAATCTGCTGAACCAATTCTCTAGTTGGAGATAAAATTAAAGCTTGAACAGCAGTATTACTTGGATCTATCTGCTGAACTATTGGCAAACCAAAAGCAGCCGTTTTACCTGTTCCTGTTTGTGCTAACCCAACAAAATCAGTGCTACTACCTAATAAAACAGGAATGGTCTTTTCTTGTATTTCTGAGGGAGAGATTATTCCTAATTCTTGGATAGATTGTATGAAAGGTTTTTTTACACCTAGGGTGGCAAATGTGCTCATAGTTAAATTAAATTTCTTGATACAAAGGTACAGTTATTTAGGAGCTAACATCATTAAAATTTGATCAGTTATTCTGGTAGGCTTAAAGGTTTTGGCATTTACCAAACAAAAGGTTGTTTGTGCATTCACAACAAGCTTGTTGTTTTTATAAAACTCTACATGACGAATAGATCGAATTCCTTCAGTTTTACCAACCCATGTTTTAGCCACAAGTGTTTCTCCAAGTAAAGCTTGGCCTATATAATCTATTTCATGTCTAATAACTACCCAAGCATAAGCAGTAGTATCTACATCTTGCTTAAGTTGAGTCCAATGCAAGTTTGCAATGTTTTGAATCCATTGAATATACACCACATTATTTACATGATTCAATTCATCTATATCTGATGCTATAACTGTAAACTTAGTTTCAAAAATATTCATAAAACAAACATATAAGAAAAAATTATAGTCATCTAAGAAATACTATAAATATTTAAACAAAAGGAGTTTAATTTCTGCAACATCACTTTAGCAAAAATTAATCTTCAAAAAAAACTAAAAATAAAAAAAGAGAACATATAACAACTAAATAAATAACAAATAGGCTAAAAAGATACTAGTTTCTCCCCTTTTAAATACTATCTAAATTTATTCTACATAGTAATTTTGTACTAAGTATTATAATTTTTTAAACTAAAAATATGCTATTCAAAAAAACCCAACTTTTAGTATTCTTATTCACTATAATTTTCTCATCATTCACATTCTCTCAAACTACTTGCAACGATACATCTTGGGATAAAGGAGTTGATTTTAATGGCTCCAATGAGCATTTAGCCCAAGTCGCCAACTTTGCCAACAACAACCAACCAATCAGGATGGGTGGGTCAAGTGTAACCGCTTCTTTGAATGCTGACAGTAGCAAGACTAGTAGTGATACTAACTCTAGACCTTGGGCTACAACTATGGTATTTAAGGCTGATTTGAATAACTCTAATCAGCATATCTGGAATAGCGGAGAAGGTGCTGGTACTGGAGATGACAACATCTATCTAAGATTAACTGCCGCTGGTAGCTTGATGTTTGGATGGGGTCGTGAAGGCACTGGTTACAATGAGTGTAGAATTGCTAATCAATCTATTTCATCTTCTAACTGGTACGGTGTTTATATAGCTCACAAAGGGGCTAGATTCAACTCTGCTGATGCTACAGCTAGTAACTTAGCTTTAGGATTTGACATCAGACTAATGAGTAGTGCAGATTCTTTTGCTTCATTGGGTAGCAATTTGTCAACATCTTCTAACTGGACAGATACAGGTTCTAGAATGGATAGAGGTGTCACAGGAAACCTTACTATTGGTGGTCGAGGTGGAAATAGAAACTTCCATGGTAAAATTGCTTCTATGGTTATTACAACGCTGAAGCTAAACGACACACTACCTGTTGATGCTGAAACCAAATTGATGATTACAGATCCTCAGAAGTGGATGGATGACTATAAGTGGGGTGCAAGCGAGACTTACAGAAGGTCTCACCTGTCCACCAATGATACTGGCTTCTCAACCTACTCTAGCTACGCCTACACTTCAACACAAATATGGTTGATGGGTGATGGTGGTCAAGACTCTTATGCTAATGGTATTAGAAGTGAAGTTATGGACTTTGACCAGAACAATGTCAAACTACAGTTGAATAATATGCAGTCTAGCGATATTGAGAATGTATCAATTCCAGGATTAAGTTAATAAATAAATAATGAGGGGAGGGTAAACTACTCTCCCCCTATATAATAAAAACAATAGAGATGGCAAAGAAAAAGGATAGTAGATTAGAGAGAGCAGGTGTATCAGGATTCAATAAACCTAAAAGAACACCAAATCACAAAACAAAGTCTCACGTAGTTGTGGCTAAAGAAGGTGATAAGATCAAAACAATACGTTTTGGACAACAAGGTGTTAAGACAGCAGGTAAGCCTAAAAAAGGTGAATCAGCTAAACAAACAGCAAGAAGAAAGAGCTTTAAAGCTAGGCATGGTTCAAATATAAAGAAGGGTAAAATGTCTGCAGCTTATTGGGCTAATAAAGAAAAGTGGTAATAATATAAAGTATTTAATAAAATAAGAAGTTATGCCTAAGAAAAAGAGTACAGTTAATAGTTCAGGTAATTATACAAAGCCTACCATGAGAAAGCGAATGTTTGAGAGAATAAAAGCTGGAAGTAAAGGCGGTAATGCAGGTCAATGGTCAGCACGTAAGGCACAAATGTTAGCAAAGCGATACAAAGCTAACGGAGGAGGATATAAAACAAAAAAATAATGGCAAATACAAAGCACTATTTAAAGAACGGAAAGGAGTGGAAAGGTAATACCCACAAAATGTCTAATGGTAAATTACATACCAATAAGTCACATACAAAAACTAGTAAACCTCTAGTTCACTTTAAAGACTTATCTAAGACAGTTAAAAATAGAATTAAAAAGACTAAGTAATGGCAAAGACTAAACAACAAAAAAGTCTAGATAGGTGGTCTAAGCAAAATTGGACAACTCCATCAGGAAAGAAAAGTTCTAAAACAGGTGAAGTTTATGCACCTAAGAAAACTATAGATAAACTGAAAAGCACAAAGAAAGGTAAAGCCAAGTTAGCGGCTGCAACTAGGAAAAAACGTGCTGCTACAAAGAAAGGTAAACAATATTCAAGTCATGGTCTACATAAAGGAAAGAAAAGGTAGACCACTAATAAATCGTTAAGATAGTAATACAATCCCAAAATGAAGAATTTAATATTTTTATTTATTTTTACAATGATGTGTCAGCAGATTACTGCACAGACAGTTTGTCACAGACAAATGTTACAGAATGCACAAATACTTTACAACTCTCCTATTGAATCAGAGGATTCCTTCAGGCAAGCAATGTGCAGTTTTAAGACAATAGACACTATATATTATAAGCACTCAAACACATCTCCTGTAGATGACTTTATTTCTGTTAAGCAGGATATAGATGCAGCTATTAAGAAAACGGCAAGACTTGCTAATAAGAAAGTGTATGAGATGCCTATGGACAGTGATTCACGTATGATAGACCTAGTGGTTACTTATGAGTATATGGATGGTATAGATGGAACTCTAGCAAGAGCATCTTACCCTAACTGTGATACAAGTAGGATTCAGCATATAACTTTTGACAATTATGATCTGCCTCCAGGAAAGAATACTCCTGATAGCTTAAAAATATATTATAAGAATGTTAAAAATATAAGTAACATTACTGCTCACGAGATGGGTCACATCTTTGGATTGAAGCACAGTGATAATCCTGATGCTATGATGGCTCCTTTTTATAGAGATACTATGAATTGGGATTTTGATGAACGTATGTTCTTTGGGCTCAACTTTGGTCCTAATCAATTTATAGAGATAAGTAGGGGTGACAATTACTTTGTAACTGATAACTTTCATATATCTGAGTTCTTTTCTAAATGTGGGGGTTTGAAGAAACATAGACTTGACAACAAGCTTATAGTATTTGCGCAAAAGCTAAGAGCTGTATATGGAAGTTCTATAGTAATTAACTCTTCATACAGATACAGAAAATGTAATGATAAAGCAGGAGGAGCAAAGTACAGCCAACACCTAGCAGGAAGAGCTATAGATATATCTTTTCTCAGTAGAGTAGCTCACGAGAACTTTGTTAGCGATGTAGTTAACAGAGATTATATTATGAAAATTATTAAAAGATCTGGTATCAAGGGTATAGGATTATATAATTCACACATACACATAGATACTAGAAAAGGGGACTTAGTTATATTTGACAGAAGAGCCTCACTAAAAAGCACAGAATACAATGGAGAATGCGAACATTAGAGTACCTATCCCATATAGAGCAGCTAAATGGATATGGAATATTATCAGCATTGGTGCTATAATATGTTGTATATATATGTACTCACAAACAAAGCCTGACCAAGATAAAAAACTAAGGGCACAAAAGAATTTACATGAGTCCTACAGGGACAGTGTAGAAGCTAAGTTTGAGAAATTAAATATTGAGGTAAGAAAGAAAGAAGAAAACATCTCTAATATAGAGGGTGAGTTAAATAAAGCTAGAGGTGCTGTAAAGGCAACAGAAAAAAAACTAGTTGGCATACTTGATTCTTTATCATATGTAACTAAATTAAAAAAAGCACTTCTAAATAAGGACAAAATTAAATTAACAGATGAAGAAAGAGAAATTTATTTATTTAAGAAGTTTCCTGATAGGAATACTAACATTGATAAGCGTTAATATATCAGCTCAGAGTTTTACATTTAAAAATCCTGTTACAGGTATGTACGAGTTGACTGAATTTGAGGTGGATCAAATGTATCGCAATGATGATGAAGTTATCTTACTTAGATTAGAAGTAGAGCAACAGTATTTAGGTATTGAAGAGCTTACTAATATAACAGAGAAGCAGAAGGAAATTATTATTGACAAATCAGCTCAAATAATAGACCACATGCGTATTATTACTCTAAAAAACGAGCAGTTAGAGTTATACAAAGACTTAGAGGGAAACTGTTCTATGATGTATAGTATCTATGAAGATAAAATTAAGCATCTAGAATGGGAGTTGACTAAGGAAAAAGTAAAAAATACCTACCTTCAAGTAGGAGGTGGAATAACAGCAACCATAATAGGTGCTATAGTAATTCGTGAATTAATAAAATAGTTATGAAAAAAATATTAGATAAAATAAACAATCAGCTTAACTTAGTAAGTATTCCAAACTTATTATTAGCTATTGGAGTAGGTATACTATGCGGAATAGTAGCAAAAGTGGTTAGATTTGAGGTGCAGTTTTTATTAATCTCTGCATTCCTTATAATCTTTGACTTCGTTTACACACTATACGTTAAAGATAATGAGTCAATAATAAGTAAAGTTGTTGCATATATTCTGTTGTTGGTAATAGCAAGAGGATTAGATAGCATCTTCCCATTTATAAATACTGACTTTGCAGCTTTTGGTGGTATATTATACTACAGTGCAGGTGGAATTTACAACAATTTAAAAAAATTAATTAAGAAATAATTATGAAAAATACAATTAAACCAGGAAGTGGTAACTGTAGTTGTGGTGTAGACCAATTGTTAGATCCAATGATGTCTGCATTAAACGAGATGAACCAAATATAATTTTACGAATAACGTAACAAACACATTAAATACAGTGAATGTAGTTGTATATTTGTATTAAAATAAAAGAGAATGTTTAAATCAATTGCAGAGTTTGGACTTGGCATTTTAGAGAACTTGTATTTCGACAGACCTTATGGCAAGAAAGCCAACATAAAAGGTGAGAAGTTGATATTACTTAGTAAATTTAGGAATGTTAAGTGTACTGAAAAATGTACAGAAGGGTGCACAGGTAAGTGTGAGAGTGATAATGTAGATAAGGTCAATCTTCATCAACAAAGAGTAAGAGAAATCTTACCTAAATCTGAGTACAACGAAAGTGTTGTGTCTGTAGATAGAAGTGGAGAACAAGAGTTTATTAAGAATAACCCCCTTAAGGTTACTCTACCGCAATGGCAGATGGTAAGCAAGGGTCTTTGTTATGACTTTGGTGTAAAATTTAAGGTTGAAAGTCAAGATGTTTGCGATGAGCTAGCATTAGATATAAAGCTAAAAAATATACCATGTGATGTTAAAGTGAATTTAGCCATCAATGAACATTTACAAAACTGTGAGACTATAAAATTCACAAGAACTCCAATTGAGTGTAAGTATGATTATAATATATTAATTGAACGTTGGACAGACTGTAATCTTTCATTAGAGGATTATAACAGACTGTATTCTAAAAAGTTCACATTTAATATGGTTGATGATATCTACAGAGCAGGTCTAGGTCTCGAACTAAGAGAAGGAGATGTTTATCTAAGAGGTAAAATTGGGACATACAACTTAAATGAAGTATGTTTTAGTGGTGATGGTGAGCTTGGAATAGGAAGCTATAAAACTTTTATAGAAAGAGCTTTAGAAGACTTAGATGTTCCTAATGAAATTAAAAAAGAAATTCTAGCATGCGGTCCTACAACTACTCCGAATGCAATACCTGATATTGATCTTACAATTGAATACTCAGCACAAGATAACATATACAATCAGGGTGATTTTAAGGATCAGGTGGTACGTGTTAGAAATATTGGAGCTGATGATTCTGTAGGTACTATTAGTGTAGTTGTTTCAGGACTTTCTGCATTTGATGTAGTGTTTGATCCTGCTATAACTACAGCAAACGTAACATCAGGGGCTATCACAGTAAATAACGCAGATTGGACACCCTCTACATTAGCTGGTGGTGTCTTATACACAAGTTCGGTAGTAATACCAGCAGGTAGTGAAAGTAAAATTGGATTATCAACTGAAGCTTTAGTAGCAGGACAAGATGGAAATTTAGCGATTTCAATACTTAATACTGCAGGTGGAGATAATGATAATACTAATAATACAGCTAATAAATTTTTACAAATTAATCTTTAGAATATATATAACAATTTATAATTTATAATTTAACCAAACCCTTGCGAGGGAAATAATATGTCGAATATAAAAATTTTTAAAATTAAACCTGAACAGGTTGTTGGCTGCAACAACTTTACAGTAGAGTTCATCCACGACTATCCAAGTTGTGTGAACAGACCATGTGAAATCAATAGCTCTAATGAGTTTGAGATTCACGTTTCTGATGACTGTACTGAAGAAGTTTGCATACAGGGATTCTACAAGTGCGATGATGATTGTGCTAGTTGTCCAAGTAAAGCTTTCAAATACTGTCTATGTACTGCAAGTACTGTACTAAGTAATTGTCAAGAATGTGTTGATGGAATTATAACGGAAATCTGTTCTGCTGAAGAACTAGCTCAAGGAAAGGTCTGTGGATCTGGTCTTTGTGGTTGTCCAGTAGATAAGCCTTTTTACAACCCTACACTTGAACAGTGTGTTGTGTGTGAGGAAGGTTCTGTAAATTCTCAAAACAAATGTTTAGAATGTAAGAACGGACAATGGGTAGATAAAGATTGTGCTGATGCAACATGTAGCCAATTAACAGGAGACTGTATACCTGATTGTGTAGAGAACGGAAAATACAATGTTGATACTAAGGAGTGTGAATGTGTAAGTGGATTTATGATGGACTCAACAGGTGCTTGTATACCTGAAGCTGAGTGTAATCCTGATGATACTGATATTCCACCTTGTAAGGTATGTGTAAATGGGTTCTTAGAAGATATAGTTTGTGCTGATCCTAATAAGATTTGTGTAAACGATGAATGTGTTGATCCACCATGTACAGGTGACTGTGAGAATGGTTTCGATTGTGCAGGAGAAAATTGTGGATGTTTAGATGGTCAATGTGCAGATTGTACAGAGAATCCATCAGCTCTAGGATGTGCACCTAACCCTTGTTCAGGATCTTGTAGTGATGGAAATGACTGTGCAGGAGATGACTGTGGATGTTTCCAAGGAGAATGTGTACCATGTAGTTTCTTCAACTGTAACCCTGATTTATGTGGAGTTATAGATGGATGTGGATGTAATGGAACAAAATGTGAAGGAAACGGAGACAACAATTGTAACGATGATCTAAAACTTGAAGTTAAGGATTGTGTATTGGAAGCAGAACTTTCACTAAGCAAGAAATGTCAATGTGAGGCTTTATCAAATGGTGTATATGTAGAATCTATTAGTACAGCTAATAATGTAACTACAGCTTCATTTAAAGCGGATATAAGAAAAGGTATTTCTAATTCAGCAGCTCAGCATGCAGCTCTTCCATTATTTAGTAATGTTAATATAAACAATGAGCTACCTTTAGCAGGTAAAGCTACGTTAACTATAACATCTACATATAAGGATGTACTTACAGGAGTTAAGTCTACAGAAGTAGCATATCAAGATGTTAAATCTTTTGCACAAAAAAGTGAATTAGATTTCTCAAATGTTGTTATTGGAACTACTGAAGTTGGAGTTAGAATCTTCATAGGTTATAGCATAAAACTAGAAGTAAAAGAATTGGACTTTGAATCAGGTTGTTTCTATGCGCCATCTATTTATAATTCAGCAACTAGAAATATTCTAGATGAGGGTTTTGTAGCAAGCGTTACTTTAAAAAGTAATAGCTCAAAGAATCCTTTAATGACTTGGACACAGGGTAATGTATTCAGATCATTCTACATACAAGCTGATGTTGATGGTAAATATAGAGATACATTATATGGTCCTAAGAAGTTCATATCTGATATAGATAGAGGTGTTCAAAATATAGCACCTGACGAAAAAGGAGAATTCTTATCTAAGAAGGATTACAAAGTTTCTGTTGATTGTGGTTGTGATAAACTAGAAGTAATAGAGCAAGTTGTAGTTTGTGATATAGAATTTGAAAAAGATGTTCAAGCAATATATACTGAATGTAATACTAGACTAAGTTTAGATAATCAATTTAGTGTATGTCCTATAAATCGTAATCTTAAAGACTACGGATACGGAAACAATCACGAGAGTCAAACTAAGTACTTACTAAAAGTAAATGGTTCTTTAGAAGCTACTTTCGTTTATGATAACGCATCAAGCGAGCTTAGAGATGAATCAACTAATGTAAAGTGGAATTCATGGAGTGCTTCATTCCCAAGTGGAATAGAGTCTGTTAGCTTAGAAATGAATCACGATAGTACTTGTAAGAAAGAACACAGTGTTTCAATATTATTAAATAATCCTACATTTGAAGCTATCTGTAATACTGATGGTACTGTGACTTATAAAGTAAGTAACACTAGTGACTTATCTGTAGATTATATAGAGGTTATTGGTAACTTAAGTAAAACTAAAAATTACTTTAGTAATTCAACATTCATACTTATAGAGTCACTACCTAAGGGTACTAATAACTTTGTAGTTTCTTATAAGAATGGTTGTCAAAAATCTGTAACTGAAACAGATAACTGTTGTGAGACTGCAGCTAGCGTAACAATTGACCAAAACATAAAAGGTTTAATTGCAGGAAGTACAGCTCAAATAGATTTCTCATACGAAGGATTTGCAGGAACACCTACAGTTCTAGTATCTAATGGTACAAGCGTAGTAGGAAATAAATTTACAGCAGGAGTAGGAGTAACTACAGTGACTGTGACAGATTCTACAGGATGTAGTAAGACAGCTCAAATAACATTAGTTGAGATTAATGACAATAGTACATTAGTATTTGATGTTAACCCACAATGTTCAGGTGATGTAAGTGAATTAGCTGTAACTAGTGAGCCAAGTACTTATGTTGAAGTTACTGATCCTAATAATAATATTTTATCAGGAACAACTAGTGCAACAGGTGAGATAGTATTTTCATCATTGAGTAATTCAGGAACATATACATTGACTAAGGTAGGAACTAGTTCAGTTCTAAACCCTGTAAATCTTGTTATTATTGATAACGTAGACTTAACAGCAATGAATTTAGCTACTACTAATACATATTGTACATCTAATGCTGTACAAGTTGATTTAGAAGGTACTGCAAACTCTACTATCACATTGATAGCTGCAGGAGCAGGTGGAGACTTAACAGTTGATTTAGATGCTAACGGAAATGGTGTAGCACTATTAACATACGCATCAGCAGGAACTTATAACATAGCAGCAGATAGTGGTTCAGTTGGACTTTGTTCAACATCACTAAGTGGTGACTTAGATATAACAATTGTAGATGGACCTAGTATACTAGATGTGACATTTGATTGTGTACCACCTTTAGTTGGTGATAGCGATGTTACTGTAAATGTAAGTTCACAAAGTGGATTAACTGTAACAGGTATTGTTGATGGAGTTACTTATGCAATTCCTGTAAGTGCTGCAGCAAACATTTATTCAGCTACAATTCCTCAAGCAAGTGGTAAGACTATTGAAGTCATTGCAACTAGTGCTAGTGGAAACTGTGCTGATTCAGAAATTATAACAATGCCAAACTGTAATTGTACTACTCCAGCTAATCCAACATTCAACACTTTAGATGGTGATGGAATAGAATACTTATGTGGAGGTACAGTAGACTTAAATGTTTACAACAATGCAGCTAATGCTACTATTAAGTGGTATGGTGATTCAGCTCTTACAAACCTATTAGGATCAGGGTTGACTTACACAGCTTCAGCAGGAGGTACTTATTATGTAGTTGCTGAAGATAATACTACAGGATGTCAATCAAATTCAGTATTGTTCTCTGTAGTTGATGGAGACTATTTATTGAGTATGACAGTATTTGATGAAGTTTGTCTTAATGCACAAAACCAATCTATAACAGCTAACATAGCAGGTAATAGTAATGGAATTGTATACAGATTCGAACTTGATGGTTTAGTAGTTCAAAACGGAGCATCTAATGTTTACTTATATGATGCTACATCTCTAGGTACTAAATCAATTTCTGTAATAACTAAGAGAGCTGATGGATCATGTGAGAAAACTGTTTCAGACTCGTTTGATGTAGTCACATGTTGTACTAACATTGGTATATCAGTTAGCGGTGACTCTAGTGGCAGTTGTGATGACTTGGTAGCAACAGTAACTGGAGGTATTGCACCATTTGCATATGCTTGGACAGGAACAGGAGACTTAGGTACAGTAGTTAATGAAAGCGGAGATACATTTGCTCGAACAGTTCTTAAGGCAGGTGAGTTTGTTGATTTAACACTTACAGTTACAGATTCTGATGGATGTACAGATAACATTCTTGTACCTTACAGTAAGTGTAGTTGTATATGTAGTGAAGCAAATCTTTGTGCAACAATTTACCAACAAAGTACAGGTAATGTTAATGGATATGGAAATATCATAACTACAGATACTTTATCTACAGGAATGGATTTAGAATTTAAGTTGCAGAATAATGGTGCAGCTGATAGGTTCAAAGTCTATGAAAATGGTGTTGTATTAGTTGATACTACTTATGTAGGAACATTCGGATTCGATTGTGCAACAACTAACGGATATGATAGTTTAGATTTAACTTCTTACAGTGATGGAGATGATGTAACTTCTGCTATAAACGCATTAGGAGATGGATTTGTAAAAGCTGGAGTAACTGTTACAGTTGAGTTAGATGGTAACGGAGTTACTAAAGGATTGAAGTTTAATTATACACTTCCATCAGATACAATTATTACAGTAGATCACAATGACTTAGAATGTGATTCACAATTAGTATTCGGAGTAACTATTAAGTGTTTATCATAATCATATTCCTAACCATAAATAAATAAGAGAATATGTTATTTAACAAATCAACAGAAAGTAGGTTAAAAAGTTTAGAAGACACTATTATAAGACTAGAGGGAGAGCTGAAAACGCTCTCCTCTTCTAGAGCTTGTGAGGGGTGTAATCTAGCTAATACTACACAGACAATAGAAGCTGATATAACAAACTCTAAAGCAGAATACGAGCGTATAGACTTTGATATAAATACAACAGCAGCAGGTATAAATTTAAAATGGAATTCTGACAATTTTGAGAAGAGTTTACCTAGTGGAGACAAGTTAGTTGACTTCCGCATAGTAGTAGATGGAAAAAAGGAAACATTCCTTAATCATAATAAGAAGAGTGGAAATGTTGTACTTCCTGCAACAGCATCAAATCCTCAACTAGAGATAAGAGCTAAGGTTCAAAACTCTGAGGGTATATACAGATATGACTCAGTGTCTATGTTGGATACTGTAGCTCAAGGTGAGAAGAGTGTAGCTATAGATGCTACTATTCCAAAGACACAGAAAGAATTAAACACAACTCAAATGAATGATTATTTGAGGGCTGAGATAGATAAGATTAAGTTACAACTTAAGTCTTAAGTCTTATAACATATAAGCATCAATGTATGGTGCTGTAGCAATTTAAACAGAGAGGGTGGACTATGTGCCATCCTTTCTTGTTTTAACTCTGTGTAGGTTACTATTTAACTAAGTAAATAACCTACCTAATAACCTTATTAACTATTCCTTTCTAATCTATTAGGGACTTACATTATTACTGGACATTTTTAGAATAATTAAAATAGCTGATAATCAGATAGTTAAGTACTAAATTTAAAAAATGTTATAAAAAACTTGCAAATACCAATTATTTGTTTTATGTTTGTACAACGAAACAAGAATAATAGTAATTTTTAAGTATTTTATAGAAATCAAAAACCCCAAAAAATAGTTTTACGGATTTCGTAACAAACACCTCAAATATACTGAAATGGGTTGTATATTTGTATTTATAAATCGAGTATAAAAGGGAAATATGAAGATTAAATTCAAAGAGTTGACTCCTCAACAAAAGGAGTATATTAGGTCTATTTACATCTTAGATATCACACATTCTGAAAAGATGGATATCCTCAGTACAAAATTTGGAATTTCTCCAAGAACAGTAAGGAGTTGGTGGAAGAAACTTGACCTGCAAAAGGTAGATACTAAACTTCCATCACAGCTTAAAGATGCTAGAAATAGAGAAATAAGTTCAGATGCAGATATTATTTTAGTGACATCTTGCCAAAATAAGACTCAAATTAATGAAGATATGTTACATAACATGAAAAGTTATGCTAATTATATTGAGAGAGAGTTTGATAAAAGTGTGGAGATTGTAATCATACCATCAAGGTATAGAAATCCTACATCCTTAGTTGAAGCTAATAGCACTAAAGAAAAAGCTGAGCAATGGTGGGTAGATGAGGTACAACCTTATTTATACTACAACAAGTTGTATTTCGGAGATACTCTAATAGCAGCAGATGCTAGAATAAATCCTACAGCTTCAAATCCTTTAAATGGTTACGAGGCATTAGCTTCAGAGAATCATTTATTATTACCACATCCTAGAATTCATACCAAGACATTACCTAGATTTAAGGGTGGAGCTCTTAGGTTAATGACTACTACAGGTTTCCTATCAAGGAAGAATTACTCAGATTCTAAGTCTGGTAATTTAGGATACATACACCATTCTTATGGTTTTATTGTTGTTGAAAAAGATTCAGATACTAATGAGTGTTTGCCTCCAAGAGCAGTAAAAGTAAAAGACGATGGTTCATTCACAGATATTAATAAGGAGGTTAGTGGGGAAACAGTGTCTAAGATAGATAGTGTACCTGCTTTTGTTTTAGGTGATATACATCACAGAGAGATAGATACTAACTTCATGGCTGTAACTGCAGAATTACTTAAGGATATAAATCCTGATCAAGTTATAATGCATGATTTATTAGATGCTAGTAGTTTCAACCACCACGAGAAGGATGACCTATACATAAAGAAGCAAAAGATTAAACAAGGTAAGCACCTTATAGGAGATGAAATAAATGAGGCTATACAATTTGCTAATCATTTCCAAAAGCACTTTGACACTAAAGTTGTAGTAGTACAAAGTAATCACGATGATTTCATAGAACATTTAATAAATCGCAGTGATTGGAAAAAGGATTTACACAATTCAGAGGCTTTCCTAGAGTTAGCTTTAATACAACAGAGACAGGACTTAGAACCACATGGTAACATTTTTGGATACCTAGTAAATAATAGTGGTAATGAGAATGTAGTATATGTTAAGAATAGTTCTTCTGTAAATGTTATGGGTTACGAAGTAGGTCAGCATGGAGATTACGGAGCAAATGGAGCTAGAGGTAATATAAATAGTTTCGCTAGACTCAATACTAAGATGATACATGGTCACAGTCACAGCCCACAAGCTAAGAATGGTGTAACGTGTGTTGGAGTTTCTTGTAAATTATGGCAGTATTATAACTCAAATGGTATGAGTTCATGGGCAAATGCTCACTCTATAATACATCCTAATGGTAAGAATCAGTTACTAATTTATAACGATAGTTACGAACTGAGTCAAATTATATAATTATGCAGACACTATTATTTTTAGTTGTAACAACAATAACAGCTAGGTTTATATACAGGAAATTAATAAAATAAGCAATGCAAACAATTAGAGAAACCATATCAGAATTTCGCAAAAGTGAGAACGGAAGAACTGGTTACACTTCAGATGATACAGCTTTATCTGATCAGTATATTTATTCTATGCTGAACCAAGCTAGGGCTAGATACTACAAGCAGAAGATGGCTAACAATCAGTCATTCTCAGCTCAATCTGTTCAATCTCTAAATTGCATAGAACTTGTAGAGGCAGATAAGTCTCAGTGTCCATCTACTCCTCCTTCAGGTTGTATATGGTTAGAATCAACTTGTGAACTTCCTACTTTCATAAAAGTTAGGTCGGTAACAAATGATATCGGATCAGATAACTATTCTTACATAGCATGGAATCGTGCAGGTAGCATAGGAAAAAGTAGAGTAAAAGCTAGTAGAGATGCTAAGTATTATACTTACAAGAATACAAGTGAGGGAGTAAAATTCTATATATTAAATAATGAATATATGAGGTTTGCTTCTATGGAGGTTATAGGTGATAATCCACTTGAGGTGTTAGAGTTCTGTAATGGAGAATCTTGCAAACCTATGGAAGAGTATATGTTCTCTACAAGATCAGAGATAGAGGTTATAATAAAGATGGCAGTAGATTCACATATGAGATTAATACAAAGAGCTACTCCTGACATCATGAATGATGATACACCTCTAAGATAAAATAATAAAAACATTGACTGTGGCAGAGAGGAAGGAGAAGAATATAAATAAAATAGTTTATAAGAAGTCAAGGAGATTTCAAGTAACTGTTATTGACATGTACAAGTGGTTTAAAGATCACAAGTGGGATAAAGAGAAATCAAAACGTATTACTCAAAAGCAGTATAAAATATTTATATCAGCTTTCTTTAGGCAAATAGCTTATAAGATTGTGATAGAAAAGTTTACATTTATAATGCCTTGGAAACTAGGTAGTTTCTTTGTTAGGAAAGTTAAGAGGAGAAAGAACAAGAGGACATATGATTGGGGGAGGTTTAAGAGAGAGGGTATAAAAGCCTACTATCCAAACCAACACACATTCGGATTTAGGTTTTGTTTTATATGGGGTAAGGACTTAGCTAGTTTCAGAAACCAAGGTCCATATCACTTTCTACCTACTAGATCAATGAAGAAGTTATTGTATGAAGAGATAATAGATAGGAGTGAGGATTTAAATAAGAAGAGTTATAATAGTCACTAAATAATATAGTAGTCAGATTGGGGATAAAAATCTGAAAATATTAAAATAAATGCAAAATAAAACTGATTTCATATCCTTGTCACATGTAATTGATGAGTGGACTCAAGATGTTGGGTTAACAGAAGAAGCTCTAGACCAAGAGACTTTGAAGCGTTGGGCATTGGATGCAGCAAGTTGGTTATCCTATGCTGACAATCTTAAGCACAAGATAAAGCTTCTATCTGTTGGTAAGCTAGGTAAAGTAAAGTTACCTGATGACTTTAGTTCTGTATGTCAGATAGCTTATAAGAAAAATAAAAGTAAAGAGGATAGCTGCACAACTATAGAGCAGGTTTCTACATGGGTTCAGCACGATCATTTAAGTGGTGTTGATGTAGAGATAAAGATTAAATGTCCTAAGTGCGGTACAAACTCATGTACTTGTGACACAGGAGCAATAGAGATAGATATTGACCCATTGTGGCGAAGTCACAACCCATTTCATGATTACTTTGGTAAATTTGGTAGACAAGGAAGTTTTGGTAGAGCTAATGGTAGTTCTATATACCACGACTCTTTTATGGTAATGAGATATGCAGGTGGAGATTTCCATGCTATCAATCACCATATACCTGAATGTCATAACCTAAATGCTGTGGGGTCTGATCATAAGTATAGCATAGAATTGCCTTATATTAATACAGACATAAGAGAGGAAGGTACACAGATACTTTTAGCTTATATGGCAAACCCTGTAGACGAGTATGGAGATTTGATGATACCAATGATCCCTGATGCTATAGATGCAGTTAAGTTTCAGATGTCTTACAAGCACTTCTACAGAAAGTATCACCAAACATTGGAAAATAAATACCAAAGCGCATATAGAACAGCAGAGATGGCTAGAGAGAATGCAATAGAGTTGGCTAGAAGTTCTTTAAACCAATTAGGATTCCACGAAACTTACGCTATGTTCTCAGAAGTTCTTTACAAGCACCACACAAATACAGGTGACAAATATAGAACATTTGGTATGGAGAATGTTGACCACAGAAGTAAGTGGTTAAGATAATTTAAAAATATATCAAAAAAAACTTGACATTTACAATTATTTGTTTTATGTTTGTACCATGAAAGAAATTACAAGCACAATAGAAAGTTTTAAAAACAGAGAAGTTAAAGCCAAAAGTATCTTTACGATAAGTAGGATAGAGAAAAATATAGCTTACGACTTTATTAAGAAGTTCCATTATTTAGAAGATGCGAAGTTCTTTTCCAAATTTGCATACGGACTATATATGGGTAGTCAGTTAGTTGGTTGCGCTACATACACCAATCCACAAGGGATATCAGCAATGAAGTCTTGGTTTGGTTTATCTAATAGTGACCAAAGTGTTCTAGAACTCTCTAGATTATGTATGCTTCCAATATTAAATGGTACAAACGCAACTAGTTATTTGTTAGGTAACAGTATGAAGCTTCTTAAAAAAGAAGATGTCAAAGCTGTTATTACTCTAGCTGATGACAGTAGGCACGTAGGAAGTATATACCAAGTATGTAATTTCAAATACTACGGACTCACCAATAAGAAGACAGACTTTTTCACAGCAGATGGTAAAGTAAACCCAAGAGGTACTACTAAGGCTGTGCAAGGTGTGTGGCTCCCTAGAACTCAGAAACACAGATACGCATTCATCTTAGATAAGAATATGAAAGTTCTATTAGATGAGTGTGAAAGACCTAGAGACAGGTCTGAGAATAGTTATAGTTGTTGTCATGGTACTCATGAAGTATATGACAAAAGATTTAATAAGAGATATACTTGTCCAAAATGTACAAGTAGTATTAAAGAGTTGCCTCAGATATCAGATATATAATTGAGGCTTGAATTAACAATTAGATATGCCACAAATAAAAAATAATTTTGTCTCAGGAATGATACAAGATTCTCTACAAAGAAATCAGCCTAACAGCACTTACAGGTTCGCAAGGAATGCTGTGCATAAGAGCAGAAGCAGTAAAGAATTTGGATTGGTTAATGAGGAGAGTAATGAATTATTATCAGAATTTGATAATATTGTGGGAGGTCTATATGTAGAGTCAATGGATGCTACAGTTATATTCCACACTAGTGGTGGTGGTAGTACTATATCTCTTCTAGATCACAAGAACAATTTTGCAAGAGAAGATATAGCTACTGATACAGAGTTTGGATGTGATTGGAAATTCGGTTCAGATTGTCAGTGGATTAATCCTACAGTTAAGACAATGCAACCTTGTGATGAGCCTCACATTTATTGGAGTGCAGGTTGTGATTACTTTACAGCCAATTTAGCAGAGCTTAGATCAGAGAAAAGAAAGGCATCATTAATAGATTCTATAGTAGGTGGAGCAGATGGAGTTGCTACATGTGGATATAGTTGTGATCACTTTAAATTAATGAAGTGTGTATGTACTCCAAAGATGACAGCAACACCACTTAGAAACGGAGGAGATAGAATGTCTAATGGCATCTATCAATTTGCAGTTCAACTAGAAGATAATGCAGGTAGTACTACAAACTACTCATGGGTTACAAATAAAATTAGTATAGGTAGTAAGCACAATAAAGCAGGGGAGTTCTCTGAGCAGTCTATTAACCTAAACATAAGTAATTTAGATTGTAAGTATGACAAGGTAAATATAGTAGTAGTTAAGACTGTCTCAGGTGTACAAAGTGTGGAGATGGTAGAGACTAGACACTTTAACACACAAGGTATAAACTTCATATACACAGGTCAACCTGGAGAAGTAATATCCTTAGAAGAAATAACAATAAAGAAAAAATCCTATATCAGAGGTAGGGAACTAACTCAAAAAGATGGTAGACTTTGGTTGTATGAGGTTCGACAAGAGAAGAACTTAAATATGCAAGCTAGAGTAATATCAGAAGCTAAGTTAGAGTTTGTAGAGATTATTAAAAGTGCAGAAACTGTAAAGAATTATAATATGCCATCTCTAGAGAGGGGAGAGGGATATTTGCCTGCAGTTGTTTATAAGTATTGTGATAATACTTATAGTCCTGCATTTTTGATGTCTATATCAGGTGGTGGTTCATCTGGAGGAGGTTCAGCTACAGATGGAGTTCAAGGTGCTTACCTTGATGAGAGTGGAGGTACAGGAAGTGGAACAGGAACCGATACAGGTACTGACACAGGAAGTGATGCAGGGAACGATACAGGAAGTGATACAGGAAGTGATACAGGAAACGAGCCATTCGTAAGCAATACTCCAAATGCTGCAGGCTTCACAGAAGCTAAGACTAAATCACTAGGTAAATTTATAAGAAGAAGAAAGAATTCTGGTCTGATAGGACCGACTCTACCATTAGAAGATACAGCACAAGATCCATTATTTGAACAAATCGATGATGTTTATCAAACACAAGATGAAGTGACAGTAAACATAGATGCTTGGGTTACTGATCTTTCTAATGTTGTAGAGTCAGCTAAATGTGACAGTTGTAATCAAGTAGATGAGAGAGGATGTTGTATACAGGATGAGAATGGTGATCCATCATTCGAACCTTATGTAGACCCAAATGCAGGAGATAATTGCGTTGGATGTAATGAGGATGAAAATGCTTTAAGTGCTGAGGGACCAAAAGTGGGTAACATTGCATACAGACATCTAGATGACATATCTCATATGTTAGAGGGAGGTGATACTCAAACTAAGGATCAAACAGATTACACATCCACTACATTAAAAGGTGCAGCTTCTAGGTTAACTGCAGCTATAGGTGACAACGAGAGATTCGAAAGAACACCTAATGATATTGAAATATTAAATACTGTTGGGTCTACTGCAGCAACAAGATCGTCTTCAGAGGACTCTTCTACAGTAGCAGCTTCTGATTGGAATGATTCTTACACAGAGGAGGGTCAAACTATAACAGAGTCACCAAATATTCAAGGTGGTGTATTTGCACCTACAAAGAAATTATCTTCGGAAATATATCCTGATACTAAGGATTGTAACGGAGAATTTTTGTATGGAGATTTAGCTAACCAACCTGTAGAAATATTTGTCACTCCAACAGCCGATAAATCACCATTCATGATACCTAAGGTGTCAGGTGTTCCAAGTCCATCTAGTCCAAACGTTGACCCTATACTAGAGAATGATATAGTGTTACTAGGTATAAGAGCAAGCGGAATTCCTATTCCAACAGATGCTGAATTATCAAAGCCTTTATGTCCTAATGAGCCTTACAAAATAGTAATGGTTCCAAGAGAGCCTATCAATTCTACTGTACAAGCTAAGGGTATTTTCACAAGTACATTTTTCGGAAAAGCCAATGGTAAAACTAAGGTCTATGCTAGGCATGGATTAAATAGTTTTGAGGCTTATGATAGATTTATAGATGACGAGGGTTCTAGAGCAGGAGACAATGATACTCGTACTAATGTATATAACTTTCACTCTTTAGATGCCAATACAATAAGACCATCATTAACAGGTACAAATGTAAGGATAGAGGGAAGATTTGAAGGTCAAGGTTACAGATATGGATTGTATGAAGAGGGTGAGAAGCCTGAAGAACAATTAACAGGAAGAAGAGTAGATCAAAGAGGAGCTAGGCAATATATTAATGCCAACTCCCTTAATACAAACTATACAGCGCAAGACTTAGTTATATCAGGGTTAACTTATTTACCTGCTGATAGTGTAGTGCCTATTCCTAATTCTGATTATGAGTTTAGTAACAGACATAGGGAGTCAAGTGTTGCAGTAGAGCTTACTAACTCAATACCTGGAGAACAGACAGATAAGTCTTTTGTTTCTGATGTGTACAACCACTCAGTTCCAATTATAAGTGCACATGCTTGGTACGGTTCTATAATAAGAGATATACCTAATCAATATGGTAATGTTGAGGGTATGAGATTCATTGATACAGGAGTTATAGCTACTAGCAGTAGTGGTACAGTTCAAGGTATTTGTGGTGATGTATTTATAGGTCCATACAGCTTCAGAAGAACAGGTTATGTGTCAGATAAAGTAGGTAATACTTACAAGACTCCTGAGAGAGATAGAACAGTTTGTGATAGTCCTAATACAGGTGTAACACAAGACTTGGGTCTAGACTATAATGGACTACAAGTTCCTAAAGACTCAGATATTACAGATGCAAAGAATTGGGCAGGTGGTCACTTAATAGGTGATACAAGACCTGCAACATGGGTTGAGGCTTCAGAGCAAGGATTCATGAACAATGATATATACTACCCTAAAGTTGTTAAGACTTTAATTACTACTTGGATGGAGAGTAGAGTTAATCCTTGGATGAGGTCAGTAGGTATAGGTGAAGGTAAAGATCATGGAGAGGTTTACTATCCTATGCTACAAGGTATGGAATTAGATTCAAAAGGTGTAGGAGAATTCCCATGGGAAGAGTCTTACCTAAATAGATACTCTTATGAAATACAGCAGCCAAGTAAGTCTCAATTCTTAAGAAAGGCTTTGATAAAAACTATAGTGGAGTATTTACCTGTTGCAGCACTTGGTACATTTATTGAAGGTTCAGATAGTACATTAGGTACTACTGCATTTTTTGCAACACTTCCTATACTAATAGCTTATTGGTACTTTACTGAGCAAATATTATCAAATGACCAATACTTAGATAATATGTTAGGTATACCTGGATGTGCTACTGATGCAACAGGAGGTGAGTCTGATGGTAATATAAAAGGTTTTGAAGATAACTACCACGCATATAATTATGATCACAGTAGGATTAACTATGTTAACTACTATCAAAGTATGCCTGCTCAGTATAACACTTGTGAATGTGATAGCTGTGGGAATTTAAATACTACTAATGAGATATACTTCTCAAATAAGCAAGTATCAGGAAGTCCACAAGATGCATACAAAAACTACAAAGCATTTAATTATCTAGAGATACCTTCAGATTCAGGTAAGCTGACTAATTTGTTTGAGTTGAATGGCAACTTTTTTGCCCATACTACTGATTCAATTATGATGATTAAGTATAACACAGTAACTACTCAAACTAACTTAGGTGTAAGTGTTTTAGGTGGTAACGACTTAGTTATAGAGCCTTTTAATATATTAGCAGGTATAACAGAGGGTTTCGCAGGACTTACTTATACTAATGCAGCAATAAACACTAAGTATGGTTATTTCTTCATTGATAGTGAGGCAGACAAAATATACCAATACAATGGTTCAGGATTACCTATAGAGATATCTTCTAATGGAATTGAATTTTTGTTTAAGGATAATTTAAAGTTCTGTAGTGATAACAGTTGTACAGATGGAAAGACAGTAGGAGGAAACCACTATAGCTTAGGTTTTGATCCTAGATATAATAGAATTTTAATAACGAAACAAGATGGAGAAAATAGCTTTACAATATCATACGACCCTACAAGAAAAGGAGGAGGGTTCATTAGTCTTCACGACTACATTCCTCAATCCTACTTTTGGGATAGAAGAGACCTCTTATCTACATCAGATGGAGGAGTATACCTCCACAATGTCGATGGAAGTTATGGAGAGTTTTACGGAGAACAACATCCTTTTGAAATAGAGTTTACTGCTACATCAATGCAGTATGATTTTACTTACTTAAATACTACAGTAAGAATTGAAACAAGCAATGGTGATGTAAAAAATATAGATGATTTCTTCAACTTCGCAGCTATATACAATAGCACTGAAGGAACAGGTACATCTAAGTTTTTATTAAGAGGTGATAACAATGGTGACAAAGAAGAAGGTACTAATGTACTAGAAGGAAAAGATTCAGCTAATATCACAGTTAACAAAATTAGTAAAAACAAGTACAGGTTCAATGAGATAGAAAACAACTCTATTAGGTCTTGTGGTGAGTCAGCTATGACTATATCTAGTGATTGTCAAGTGATTGACAGTATCAATGAGTCAGCGTTCGATTGCAATACAGACAAGCTATTAGGTACACATGGATTCCAAGATGATCACCTTATTTACAGATTTACTTATAATAATAACAATAAGGGGAACCAAATCAAATTATTAGAGGTTATTACAGAAGTGACTGAGACCGAAAACAATGAAACGGTGTAAGTAATTAGATTTACGAAAAGCGTAACAAACAGCTCAAATATAGTAAATCTGGTTGTATATTTACAACATATTAGGGAGCTAAAAACAATAGATAAAACACTATAAATTAATATAAATATGCCTACTTTTTTAGAACAATTATTTGCAGGGATGTCCAATTTCGGAGCAGACAAAAAGTTTGATTTTGATTTTGATTTCTTCAATGCACCATACGATAAAGGTGATAAGGATGTTAACGCAATAGCAGAAGCTGGTTTTAATGTCAATAGATTCATCAGAGATGAAATCGCTAATCAAGGATCGGATGCAGGATTCAATCCTTATGACTTAACTACTAACAAGCAGATAACAGATTACTATGGTACTGACTCTACTCAATCTTTTCAAGATAATGTAGAAAATGCAATGAACAAATGGAATTTAGATAAGGCAGAATACGACAAAAGAACAAGTGATAATTCTGCCATGTCTGTTAAGGCTAATGAGCTTGCTCCTGTGATAGGTGCAGGTGCAGGTTTATTAAAGTTAGGGGATTTGGAAGCAGCAGAAGGTGCAATAACAGCAAAGCAGAATTTTCAAGACCCTTCTCTATATAGAGTAAATGCAACTAATGGAGCAGCTAATTTCTTAGCAGAAGATGGAGGTGTAGTTGGTAGATTAAATTTAAGCGGAATATTAAACCCATCTAAAATGGATAAAATAGGTAAGTATCATTACGGAGGTTATGTAAATAACGAACCTGTAGGAAACTACGATACAGTAAGCGAAAGAATAAGTAGGTATGTCGGTGGTGATCCACAGCAACTAGCTCCTGTACAAACAGAAAGCGGAGGTAAAGGTAAAGAGGAAATGATAATACTTCCAAGCCTAGACATTCTACCTGTTAACGCTACTATGAGACATAGTAAGATGCAAGATGACGAGGTAACAGATTTACTTCCTGAGAACTCATACATTGCATCTCAATTTGGATTTAATTTGAAGAGAGAAGAGGCAGCGAATATTGTTACAGAGGTAGGTGTAAAGCCATATAATATATTTGGTGGAAACAGCGTTCCTTTAGAGCAAACCTTAGCTTCAATGTTTGACAAGAAAGAGCAGTCTCCTTCAGATGTAGTTAGAAATATAAAAAAGAAGTTTGAGATAGTAGATGGCAACGACCCATTCACATTAGCAGCTAATGACGAGAACAGATTAAATAGCTTACCTTATTTACAAGGTGTTATAATTATGAGTGAAGAGGAGAAGAAGAGAAAAGCTAAGAGTAATACAAAGGGTGATGGAAAAATACAAGTAGAAGAAGGTGCAGGAACTTATCCTGAACTAGACCCATCACAAGTATTTGCTAATGGTGGTAGAGTAATGAGAAGTGATAATACTCAAAGTGCATTTCTTGGAGCACTTCTAGGCGGTGGTTTGCTGCAAGGAGCATCAGCATTATATGGTTTATATAATTCAGGGAAAGAGAAGAAGGAGATAAAGAGAATAAAAGCATTAAATGAAAGAGATATAGATAATTTAGCTGAAAAGCAAAGTGCTAATAACGCAATGGGTGCAGGAGTAGGTATAGCTTCTATATTGGCTCAAGATACTAAGATAGAAGGACCACAGCTTGAGATACAAAGACTGCTACAGAGACAGTCACAATTATCTCCTGATTTAATAAATGGTATGTCTAATCAGTATTTTAATAGTGCACCAATCCAAGATGCATTCTCTAATACAGGTAATTTCCAAAGAGGAGTTGCAGCAGGAGCATTAAACTTCGGACAAGCACAAGCGAATGCAAATCAATTACAGTATAACAATGCAGCGCAAGGATTAGAGAGATCAAATAAATTCTCAGCTGAGATTCAAAATATAATTAACCAACAGAAGGGTATTGACACAAGTACAGCTAATCAGAATAGAGCAGCTAGAAATTCACAATTATCAGGATTAGGTGGAATAGGTATGGGATACTTTAATACTGATAGTAATATACAAGGTGCTCAAACTAATGCACAGATTGCTAATAGAGGTACAGCACAATCTGCACTTAGTCAGGTCAATGCAGCACAAAGGCAGTCAGTTCAAAATGTAGCAAATATGGGATCGCAGTTGGCTATGAGTTACGCACAAAATAAAGCAGCTCAACCTCAAGGTCAGACTCCTACTACTCCTAGATCAATGGAGTCTTTCGGTAGTATGCCTGATTTTAATTCAAGCAGTATTCCTGCTGCAGGACAAAACTTTAATCTTGGGATTGGTCAGCAAGGTGTGGGTATACAAAATATGACAGGTCAGCCACAAGGTATGAATTTATCAAATATGTTGAACCAACAATCTAACTTTAGCTTGAACTATAACGGTCAGACTCCTGATCTCAGTAATGCGGTACCTTTTGTAGATGCATTTCAAGGTCCAATGGAACAAGAAGAGACTCTATTTAATTCTCCATCTATTGCAAATATGTATAGTAGTGGAGTTCAGAGTATGTATAATGACCCACAAAATATTTTGCCTACTAACAACTATACTGGATGTTTTAGAGGTTTATATTATACAAATGGTAATTATACACAACCATGTTAATAGTGGCAGTAGCAGACAATTAAGTTAAAAGAAGTAGAAATGAGCAAAAATAAAAAAAACGTATTAAAGGTAGCTAAAGGAAATTACCCTGAACTTCCTAAATATGCAGGTGGAGGTAGTCCTGTATCAAGCCCTAATCCACAGCCGTATACATTTAATCCACAGTCTGTGAATCCTGGTTCTGTTGCAACTTTGCAGAGTAGAGCACAGCCTATTGATACTAGTGGTGCTGTACAGATTATGCAGAATTCTGATAACTTAGCTGTTAAAAATAGACAGTTAGATTTCGAAATCGAAAGGGAGAAAGCAAGAGTATCTAAGTTAGAAGGCAAGGAGAGGGATAGAGCAGAATCTGCTTTAATGGCTTCTTACTATCCTAATATAGACGATATGATTAAGAACTACGGATTAGACCCTAAGTTCAAAAGAGACCAAGAGTTAATAGCTTTTTTGAGACAAGAAGAGAAGAACTTTAAGGATCAGCAATATGTAGTAGTAGGTAAAAACAAGGGTAATGAAAGAGCTGTAGATTCAGGTTTAGCTCAGTTACAATTGGACTTTATGGCTAAGATAAATTCAAACGAAGATATTAAAAAGCAGAGG
>Ga0228614_1000301_pt1 | contig 29660 bp, 21 predicted proteins | sample 15DmetaG_FD_190531 | JGI IMG/M metagenome (GOLD analysis project Ga0228614, IMG submission 190531) | Seawater microbial communities from Monterey Bay, California, United States - 15D | ecosystem: Environmental > Aquatic > Marine > Coastal | place: USA: California | collected 2016-10-13
ATAGGAAGAAACCATTTTGTAAACCATGGAACGTGTTTTTTCAAAGTCAGTATCACAAAAGTTGCAATTGAAAAGAAAATAGCGGAATGAGAAGATACAAAACCATACTGTCCTCCCCTGTAAAATTCACCTGGTTTATTTTCATAAAAGTGTAATTGATCTTTAATCAATAAGTTATGAGAAGGACGAAACCTAGCAATGGATTCTTTTAAAATTTGAGATGAAATAAAATCAGATAAACCAATTGCTATTAACAGAAGTGCTACAAACACACTAAAGGTTTTAACGCCTAATTTCTTATACGCTAAAATAAGAATTAATACATAAAGTGGAATCCAAGTTAATTTCCCAGATACCACCCACATGAAATGATCTAAAAAAGGGAAGTGTAATCCATTAACAAAAAGTACAATTTGACGATCTATAAATTCTAAATAATCAATCATTGTTAATTTTGTTCCAAATCATATCCTTTAATTCTACCAAACCTTCTTCCGCTACAGAAGAGATGAATAAATAAGGAATCTCTGGCAAATCTTTACTGATTTCATCTTTTAATTCCTGATCCAACATATCAGATTTAGTAATTGCTAATAACCTATCTTTGTATAAAAGCTCAGGGTTATATTGCTTCAACTCGTTTAAAAGAATGTTGTATTCTTTGTGTATATCATCGCTGTCCGCAGCTATCATAAATAACAAAACTGAATTACGTTCAATATGCCTTAAAAAACGAAGACCTAAACCTTTTCCTGTATGAGCTCCCTCAATAATCCCAGGGATATCCGCCATGATGAAAGAACGGTAATCTCTGTATTTTACTATCCCTAAATTAGGTCTAAGAGTAGTAAAAGCATAATCTCCTATTTCTGGTTTTGCAGTTGTGATAACCGAAAGTAAAGTACTTTTTCCAGCATTAGGAAAACCAACTAAACCGACATCGGCAAGAACTTTTAATTCTAATATTTTCCACCCATCTTCACCAGACTCTCCCGGTTGAGCATAATGTGGTGTTTGAAAAGTAGACGACTTAAAGTTGTTGTTCCCTAAACCACCTCTACCACCAGGCACGAGAATTCTTTCCTCACCATTCTCTGTGATTTCAAAAATAACTTCCCCTGTTTCAATATCCCTTGCGATAGTACCTATCGGAACATCAATGTATTTATCTTCTCCTTGCTTTCCTTTTTTTAGGTTTCCACTTCCGTGACCACCATGTCCAGCTTTGGTATGTTTATTAAATTTTAAGTGAAGTAAAGTCCACAATTGAGAGTTTCCTCTAACAATGATGTGTCCACCTCTTCCACCATCTCCTCCATCTGGCCCACCTTGAGGAATATATTTCTCTCTTCTAAAATGCGTAGAACCTCCACCTCCATTACCAGATTTACAGTGAATTTTAACGTAATCAACAAAATTATCAGAAGCCATAATAAAAAATATAATCTTAATCAATTACACAATAAAGTGAAATGATTAACGAAATGATGAATGCAAAGGTAAGTATTAAAAAGTTAGGTGGCAACGGATTTTTCGGGTGATAACCATAATAATGACTCTAAGGTTTTATTCTTATACTTTTTGGCTTGCCCTAAAAAAAACAAAAATTCAACTTAGTTAAAAAGTTAGATAGTTTGAAGCTTAAAAACAGATCTGTAATTTCAAACTTCGAAGCGGTAATACCAATTTTATTCAGAACTAGTCGGTAAATGGAACGGAATTGCGTTCCACATCGAAATATAATGGAGGTGTAAGGAAAAAAGCATGTAGTTCAACATTTATCCGCGATTTTTGTGGAGTGAAAAGGAACATAAAAAGTTCCTTTTAAAATTGAAAAGCTGTTTTTGGATACTTTTTTCAGCTCAAAAAAGTATCAGAAGAAGTAGAGAAGAATTTAATAACCTCAAGGTTTTAGTTTAACCCAAGTTAGGTGGAAATGAAAAAATCCAGACAATTGAATTGTCTGGATTTTATTTATTTAAAATTTTGTAATCGCTTCAAATAAACGATTAGTAATATCATCGATAGAACCTACTCCATCTATAGATACAAATTTGTTTTGTGTTTGATAAAACTCTTTTACTGGAGCTGTTTCATTTTTATAAACCTGAATACGGTTAGCAATAATTTCTGGATCAGCATCATCAGATCTACCACTAACTTCCGCACGTTTTTTAAGTCTTTCTTTCAATTCATTTTCTTCTACTTCTAAAGCAGCCATCAAAGTGATTGAAGTATTTAACACTGCTAAAAAAGCATCTAAAGCCTCAGCTTGAGCGTTAGTTCTTGGAAAACCATCAAAAATAAACCCTTTAGCAGATTCATTTTTCAACACCTCTGAACGAAGCATTTTTATCGTTACCTCATCTGGAACTAATTGCCCTTTATCGATGTAACTTTTAGCTAAAACACCTAATTCAGTTTCTCCTTTGATGTTATATCTAAAAATATCACCAGTAGATAAATGCACCAAATTGAACTTCTCGATTAACCTTTCTGACTGTGTTCCTTTCCCTGCTCCCGGAGGTCCAAATAAAACTATATTCAGCATAATGTTTTAGTTTATTTTTTTTAGTTTTTCAATTTATAAATCTCTTGAAGGTTTCTACCCTTCTGATTGTAATCCATTCCGTATCCTACAACAAAAAAATCAGGAATAGTAAAACCTATATAATTAGGCTTATGATTTCCTTTGAATGCTGCTTCTTTAAATAACAAAGAGCAAATACTTACCGTATTTACTTTTTTAGTTATCAACTTTTCAACCATTGTATTCATTGTCAAACCTGTATCAACAATATCTTCAATAATTACAACATCCCTATTTTCAACATCTGCATTCAAGCCAATCAACTCTAGAACGTTTCCTAAAGACGAAAAATCATTATATGAACTTAGCTTCACAAACGATAATTCATGGTCAAAATTGATCTGTTTCACCAAATCAGACGCAAACATAAATGAACCATTTAACACAACAATTATTAATGGAGACTTGCCTTCATATGCTTCGTTCAGCTTTACAGCAAGTTCTTTAACTTTACTTTGAATATCTTCACTTTGAAGGTAGATATCAAAATGTTTGTCGTGTATTTGGACCATTTAATCGTAAAAATGTAAGAACAAATGTACAATATAATTGAAATAAATACAATAAATAGCTGTAAAACCATCGTCTAAAAAAAATTACACCTTATCTTTGCTTCATGGAAAATTTATGTTACGGAAAAAACCTTCGTTTAGGAATTTTAGGCGGTGGTCAATTAGGGAGAATGTTTATTCAAGAAGCAATAAACTATGATGTACACGTTCACTCGTTAGATCCAGACCCAAATGCTCCATGCCATGCAATTGCTCATGAATTTACAGTTGGTTCTCTAACTGATTTTGATACGGTTTTAAATTTTGGTAAAGACAAAGATGTTTTGACCATCGAAATAGAAAATGTAAACATAGAAGCACTTGAAATACTAGAGAAAGAAGGTAAAAAAGTTTTCCCTCAACCTCACATCATTAAAACGATAAAAGATAAAGGACTTCAAAAAGTGTTTTATCAAGAAAATAACATTCCAACTTCTGACTTTAAGTTAATTGAAAATAAAGCTGAATTAGAAGCTAGTAACTTTTCTTTTCCATACGTTCAAAAAATGAGAACTGGTGGTTACGATTGAAAAGGTGTTCAAATTATCAAATCCAAAGAGGACCTTTCTAAAGCTTTTGATACTCCTTCTATTATTGAAGAAATGATTCCTTTTGAAAAAGAGCTTTCTGTAATTGTAGCTAGAAATGAAAAAGGTGAGATGAAAGTTTACCCAACTGTTGAATGTGAATTTAACCCACAAGCTAATCTAGTTGAGTTTTTATTTTCTCCAGCAAATATTTCTAACGAAATTGAAGATAAAGCTTGTAAACTTGCGATCGAAGTTATCGATAAACTTGGAATGGTTGGACTTCTAGCGGTTGAGTTATTTTTATTAAAAGATGGTTCGTTATTGGTAAACGAAGTTGCTCCTCGCCCTCATAATAGCGGACACCATACAATAGAATGCAACATTACCTCCCAATTTGAACAACACATGCGTTCTGTTCTAAACCTGCCACTTGGTTCAACAAAAATGGTACACAATGGAGTGATGGTAAACCTTGTAGGGGAAGAAAACTACAACGGTTCTGCCTTCTACGAAGGAATGGAAGACGTAATTTCATTAGAAGGTGTTAAAGTTCATTTATACGGAAAAGAAAAAACAAAATCTTTCCGAAAAATGGGACATATTACTATATTTGATGAAACGATCGAAAAAGCAAAAACAAAAGCTCGTGAAGTTCAAAAAATGATTAAAGTAAAAGCGCTTTAAAAAAATAAAATATTGAAAAGACTCCTCAGGTTACTTTTTTTACTCTTCTCTATTTCTTCGCAAGTAGTTTTAGGTCAGTTGTACTCTTTTAAAAATTATAATTATAAAGAAGGGTTAGCTTTTTCTAATGTTAAGGATATCGTTCAAACAGATGATGGAAACATCTGGTTAGCTTCAGAAGAAGGAGGGTTAATTAAGTTTAACGGAAAGTCATTTCAAGAAATACAAGAAAACAATTACAACCTTAGTAATACTGTTTCTGTTAGTAAGGCAAAAGACAATAGTGTTTTTTTCGCCTCCAAAGACCAAGGAATCTTTCAACTAATTGATGGTAAAATAAATTTAATCTACCAAAACAAAAGACAATCAAGTACATTCTCTGGTGTTTATGCATTTAATAATGCAATGATTTTTGTTTTTAATAAAACGATCTTAGTTTACCGAGATAATAAAATTATTTCTCAAAAAAGACTTTCGAGTAAATTTGATGAAATAACTCCTTATGACTTCATTATTTCAGAAAACGGTGGTATTCTATTGACTAATCTTGGAGGTTTTTATATCTCAGAAAGAACAAATGAAATTAGTTTTTTAAACAATTACATTAATGACATAGACGATAAAATCTATCGAACAGGATATTTTAACAATAGAAAGTTTTTATTATTTGATGAAGGATTAAATCATTATTCTGAAATTACAGTTGATTCAAAAGGAAATTTTGAAAACATAAACAATTACAAGATAAATTCTCCTCTATGGAATAATGATGCTGTCTCAACTAGTACTTTCATCAAATCTAAGGACAAATATTATATCGTTTCTAAGAATGGTATCATATATACTTTTAATAAAGATGGTTTTACAGAAATCAAATCCAACACCAACGAAAAACCAGTTAGTTGTAACAAAGTTATTGCTGATGTTTATGGAGATTTATGGCTGTCTTCTGAAAAAAGAGGCTTATACAAAGTATCAATAGAGCCTTTTACTAAAATTGATATCAATCCATTATATTCAAGTTCATTAACTTCTTTATTCTTTACCAATTCATTTGGTAATTCCATAATAAGTACTGAAAGTGGTCAAACACATATCTCTAGTAACAAAGCAAAAGATGAATTCATCACCTATAACTTTCACACCTTAAGTGTTGTTGAGTTTAATGGCTTAACTTATCTTGGTACGAGTAATGGTTTAAAAAGCTACAATCCGAAAAACGGAAGTATTAAAGACCTTAAAATATCTGAAGTAAAGGAAAAACAAATACCTTTTCTTTTTGCGAGTAAAAAATCCATTTGGATAGGCATCAAAGATGAAGGAGTGTTAAGGTACTCTCCTATCACAAAAGAGAAAAGTTGGTTTCAAAACTTATACTCTAGTTTTCCTAACAATTTTCTCACAGCTCAATTAAGTTTTGATGGACAGTACATTGTTTTTGGAAGTGAGAATGGTCTCCATAAATTTGATTTAACCTCTAAAACGTTTAAATCAATTAACGATATTCCTGAAAAACTTGGTGATCATTGTTTTTTATCAGCTATCGATAAATTTGGTACAAGGTGGTTTTTACTTGAAAAAGGTATTTTAGGAATAACAAAAGCTAACCGAAAAAGAGTTATTCAAGATGTTTCAAATTTCAGTTCTTTCGACTTTAGAATATTTTCTAGCGATAAACTTGGAAACTTAATTATAGGAACAAACAAAGGCATTTCCTTATTAAAAGTAAATCAACTTGGAAATGTTAAAAGTGTAAGGTTCTACAACCATAAATCAGGATTCGAAGGTTATGACATTCGAAAAAAAGTGCAATTTACCAACAACAATTTAATTACTGTTGGTACAATTGAAGGCTTATACCAGATAAATACACATATATTAAATTACCCTCAAACACCTTCAACACCTTTTGTCTTTATTAAAAGAGATAACAATTCAAACACTAACCTTAAAAGTCAAGAGTGGCATTTTGGTGTAAACAATTCTAAATTCTTATTTACCGCTTATTCCTATCGACTAAAAGGTTATAATGAGGAGTGGTCGGCACTAACTAAAGATAGCGTTATCTTCTATCCTGAACTTCCTGAAGGAAAATATACCTTTGAAGTAAAGGCTTCTAATGATGGAGTCAACTTTAGTTCGGCAAACCAAAAAGAGATAGAGATAACGAAACCATTTTGGTCTTCAAATTCTTTTATAATTATAATTGTTCTTGTATTCCTACTATTAAACATCTACTTGTTTAATCGCTCTAAATCTTTTGACCCAAAAACAATTTTCAGTAACAAAGACAATACTATAAGTCTAAAATTAATCCCAAGAATCATCTTAGTTATTGGATTAATTAACCTTATCGGACATCATGTCTATCCTTTATTTCAAAAAAACATTCCTTATTACTACTGGCTTAATATTTTAGGCACTTCCCTAATCACAGTTTTCTACTTTATAACGGTACAGAATGTAAAACGTAATAAAAAAGAAACAAGTAAAGTTCTACTAATTATTTCCATTTCCATTATTCTTGGAGAGAACTTTGGACATTTATATTTAACGCAGTTAAATCCTTACTTTTTAATTCTAATAGGGATAACAACTTCTATTATTCCTCTTGTTTTTGAAAAAATACGATCTACTGTTTTCTATTCTGTAGGAATTCTTCTTGTCAGTTTCTTTTGTTTTATCTTTTTGAAGGATGTTGTATTCTCTAAATACATTTTCCTTTTAATAATTATATCCATAATCATAACTGCTATTTTCAACACTTACCTCAGACATGATTCCATATCTAAACTTTTATTTATTTCGGGAGTCATTAATAAAGGAGATGTCATCAGTCTAGCAATTGATGGCGATGGAAATATTTCCTATATCAGTGAAAACATTGAAAACTTTATAGATACAGGTCACCAAAACCTTATAAATAAACAATTGTCTGTTTTTTCCAGTTATATTCCATCTGATTTTAAAGAATCTATTTTTAACAACAACGACTTTAAAGATGGTGAGAAATATTTATCCCCTATAATCTCTCTAAATGAAACAGTTATTTGGATCGAATGGTCATGTAAAGTTTTTTCAGATGATGTAACTGTTCTTCTTGGTCAAGACGTAACGGAGAAAATGGAATTGGAAACCACCTTTGAATCTCTCGTTCAGAATGCAGAGGATTTCATCTACCAAATAGACTTAAAAGGTAATTTCATTTTTCTAAATCAACAAGCAATTTCAAAATTGGGCTATCAAGAGAATGATTTATTAAATACGAACTCACTTTCAATAGTCGATTCAGATTACCATAATTACGTTTCTTCCAATTATCGAAACCATTATAAACTAAAAAAAGAATCTTCCTATATAGAATTTCCAATTCGAAAGAAAGACGGAACCATTATTTGGATTGGCCAGCACGTAACCAATTTATACGAAACAGGTAGAACAAAAAGAAAAGGTTTCTTAGCAGTAGCTAGAGATATTACAGAAAAAAGAACCCAAGAACAAATTATTCAAGAACAGCAAGAAGACATTACTTCAAGTATTCAATATGCGAAACGTATTCAAGTAAACCTTCTTCCTCATGTTTCTAAAATAGAACAATCTTTCAAAAATTGTTTTATTATTTATAAGCCTAGAGATATTGTAAGTGGAGACTTCTATTGGATGGAAAGAATTGGAGACATAACCGTCTTTTCACTTTCGGATTGCACTGGTCATGGTGTTCCTGGTTCTTTCATGTCTCTTTTAGGGATAAACTTACTTAATAGTATTGTTTTAGAAAACAAACTTTTAGAACCAGCTAAAATATTAGATGAATTAGATAAAAAACTAATCCATGTTTTACCTAGAGGAAATGGTGAGAATAAAGTAAATGATGGAATGGAAATTACCATCTGCGCATACAACCACAAAACAAAAGAGTTGTCTTATGCGCTAGCTGGAGGTAAATTTGTTTTACTCCAAAATGGAGAATTAAATGTCTTAAAAGGAGATAGTAAACATATTGGAGATTATAGAGATGAAGTGATTTTCAAATACAAAGAAGATAAAATAACACTAAACGAAGAAGATACTATTTACCTTTTAAGTGATGGGTTCCAAGATCAATTTGGTGGACCTAGAAATAAAAAATTTAACTTCAAAAAGATGAGATTGATATTTGAAGAAAATCAAAACAAACCTCTTTTAGATCAAAAAGAAACTTTAGAAAGAGCTTTTATTGATTGGATAGCAGAATATGAGCAAACGGACGATGTTTCTGTAATTGCTTTAAAGGGATTCCAAGACTAATTTATAAATCGGAGATTCTTATTCGATATCGTTATCTTCAAATATCGAAGCCTCTTCTGTTTTAACAGAATCTTGAACCATCTCTTTTATCTCTTTTAGTTCAACTGGGGTTAAGTCCCTCCATTCACCTAGAGGTAAATCCTCTAAAGAAACATTCATGATCCTCAACCTTTTCAAGCGGTAAACTTCATAACCAAGGTATTCGCACATTCTTCTAATTTGACGATTCAGCCCTTGAGTTAACGTTATTTTAAAAACATAATCACTCTCTTTTTCTACGTGGCATTTTTTAGTTACTGTATCTAAAATAGGGACACCATTTGCCATTTTACGCAAGAAATCATTTGTAATAGGTTTGTCCACCATTACAGCATATTCTTTTTCATGGTTGTTCCCAGCACGTAAAATTTTATTTACAATATCACCATCGTTTGTCAGGAATATAAGTCCTTCTGAAGGCTTATCTAAACGACCAATTGGAAAAATTCGTTCTTTATGGTTTACGAAATTGATGATGTTATCTCGAACATCAAGTTCGGTAGTACAAGTAATACCAGTAGGTTTATTGAGTGCGATGTAAACTAATTTAGCTTCTCGCTTTAAAACCTTTCCTTCAACTGTAATTTCATCAGCCTCTCCTACCCTATCTCCTAAAACACCTACAACTCCATTAAGTAAAACTTTTCCTTGTTCAATTAATTTATCTGCTTCTCTTCTAGAACAATATCCAGTAGAACTGATTGCCTTATTTAAGCGAATTTTATTCTCCACCTCTCCCATAAGATTATTGAGCTACTTCAATTTTCAATTTTTTACCTTTCACTTTTTCTTTTCGAATGATAGCCAAAAGTCCTTCCACTTTTTCTCTATTTACAGCTGCAAACGAACTAAAATCTTGAACAATTACAAGTCCTAAATCAGATCGATCTAGATTCCCTTTTTTAGATAAAAAACCAACAATGTCAATTTTGTTTATTTTGTCTTTTTTTCCACCACTGAAATATAAAGTTTCCCATTTCGGCTGTTCTGGCAAGGTAATGTCATCTAATTTTTCAAGTTCTGGTTTAGTAGAAATATAATCTGGCAACGTTTCTCCTTGAGACATTAAAAGGTAAGAAGTACCAGTACTAGACATCCTTGCTGTCCTTCCATTTCTATGAATAAAACCATCCTCTTTTGGCGGCATGTGGTAATGAATAATATATTTAATTTCAGGAATATCCAAACCTCTAGCCGCTAAATCAGTTGTCACTAAATAATTGGAACTTCCATTTCTAAATTTAATCATCGTTCTTTCACGGTCTTTTTGTTCCAAACCACCATGAAAGTAAGAAGATACAATTCCCATTTCCTCTAAAAACCCTGAAATTCGCTCAACAGTATCTCTGTGATTACAAAAAATAATAGTTGGTTCATCTTTATTATGACAAAGCAATTCAAATAAGGTCTGCAACTTATCCTTATCATCAGAAACCACCATTTTTTGAGTTAACCCTTCTGACTTTCCTTTTAGAAAATTTAAAGAAACTGGATCTAAAACACCTGTAAAAGCTGGAATCTCCTCCATTTGAGTAGCTGAAATCAACATTCTCTTTTGAAGCGAGTCTAGTTGATCTACAATGTATCCCATTTCTTCCTGAAATCCCATTTCTAAAGATTTATCAAATTCATCAAGAATTAATGTTTTAACCCTTGACACATCTAAATTACCTCTATTGACGTGGTCACATAACCTACCTGGCGTTCCAACAATTAAATCAGGAACTTCTGAAAAATTATTTTCTTCTACTCTTATCGAGTGACCACCATAAGCCGCATTGATCTTATAATCTGTTTTTAAAGATTTAAAAACTTCTTCAATTTGAATCGTTAATTCTCTTGTTGGAGTAATAATCAAAGCTTGAACAAAACCTTGATTGGCTTTTAAGTGATATAAAAGCGGTAATAAAAAAGCCAATGTTTTACCTGAACCTGTTGGAGAAAGTAAAACACAATCTTCTTTTGATTTATTTGCTTCAATAGAAGCTATTTGCATTTCATTTAATTCCGAAATTTTTAAATTCGAAATCGCCTGTTTAATTTGATTTTCCATTGTTTGTTTCAATCTATATCTTCTTCTTAAAATTTGATAGGTTAGATATTTTTATTCACAAATATATAATCTGTCCTCCCCTTTATCTCCCTCCAAAGGCTAAAAGTTCATCAATCTTTCCAAGACCATTTTTTCTTAGCTGTTCTTTCACTTTTGGGAGCTCTATCGTTTCCATTTTTATTTCCTTGAGGACGTTTATTGGAGTTGGATGGTCTTCCACCTCTTTGTTGTGGTTTAGCTTTCGCTTTTCCTTCTGGTTTTAAATTCTTAGCTGGAAACGGATGATCATCATTAACTGGTAATTGAATATCAATTAATTTCTGAATATCTTTTAAATAAGCTCTTTCCTCAACATCACAGAAAGAAACTGCTTTCCCGTTATGACCAGCTCTACCTGTTCTACCAATTCGGTGAACGTATGTTTCTGGAATGTTTGGAATTTCATAATTCACCACAAATGCTAATTCATCAATATCAATCCCTCTTGCCGCAATATCTGTTGCTACTAAAACTCTTGTTGTATGGTTTTTGAAATTTTTCAATGCTTTCTGACGAGCATTTTGAGATTTATTCCCATGAATTGCTTCTGCTTTGATATTTACCTTAGCTAGGTTTTTCACTACTTTATCCGCTCCATGTTTAGTTCTCGTAAAAACAAGAGCTGTAATAATACTTTTGTCTTCTAAAACATGTGCCAATAAATCCCTTTTATTCGTAGCATCGACATAGTAAACTTCTTGTTGAATTGTTTCAGCTGTAGAAGAAACTGGTGTTACCTCAACTTTTTGTGGGTCTGTTAGAATGCTACTCGCTAAAACCATTATCGATTCTGGCATTGTTGCAGAAAAGAATAAAGACTGTCGTTTTTCTGGTATAACCTTTAAGATTTTTTTTACATCGTGTACAAATCCCATGTCTAACATACGGTCTGCTTCATCTAGTACAAAAATCCCTAAATCATTCAAACGAATAATACCTTGACCAATCAAGTCTAATAACCTTCCTGGTGTTGCTACCAAAATCTCTACACCTGATTTGAGTGCATTCACTTGAGAGGATTGAGAAACACCTCCAAAAATCACCGTATGCTTTAAGTTGGTATTTTTACCATAATTAGCAAAACTTTCACCTATCTGAATAGCCAACTCTCTTGTTGGAGTAACAATCAATGCTCTGATTTTTCTAGGTCCTCTACTTTCTCCTTTTTGCTTATATAATTGCTGAAGAATAGGAATTGCAAAAGCAGCAGTTTTACCTGTTCCTGTTTGAGCACAACCTAATAAATCACCACCTTTTAATACAATTGGAATAGATTTTTCTTGAATAGGAGTTGGAGAAGTGTAACCTTCGTTTTTTAGAGCGTTTAAGATCGGCTCTATAAGATCTAATTGTTCAAATGTCATAATAATTCTAATCGGTTCTCCTCGTTTGAACTTTGAAGAACCTCAAGGAGTATTTAATACAAAGGTACGATAAAAGAATTAACTCTATTTTAAAAAGAAAAACTTAACTTTACATCAACTAAAATTAAAACAAAAAAATGGCACACGTATCCTTAAAGAGTATTGAAGCAGCAATTAAAAAAGTAGATAACTTAGACGATGATGGATTAGAAAAATTGTCAGAAACATATGCTTTAGCACAAGAAACGCTTTTAGGATATGTTATGTCCGCAGCAATTGAGTATGAAAATGAAAAGCTAGAAGGACTTCTTATTTACTACTACTGTCTTATATCTGAAGCTTTCACTCAAGAAGGTGTTTCTAACAGAAAAATCACGGAAGAAGATATTGACACTTTCGAACAACCATATTTTGAAATGCTAGACATGTATTTTGAAAATGAAGATGAAGAAGTTTTAGAATCGTTTTGTGACCAACCTAATTTGACACAATTCATGGGAATGGAAATCACTACTAAAGATGAAGATGGCACTAGTTTAGACGACGAAACTGCTACACAACTTTTCATTGTTACTTTAGCTATGATTACTTTAATGGGAAGAACAATTAACCCAGCAAAATAAAACACAATGCTTACTCCAAAACAAATCGTTGATACAATGATGACGAAAGATAATTTCAGTCATTGGCTTGGAGTAAACATCAATCATATTGACATTGGAACTTGCAGTCTATCTTGTGTAATCACAAATGATATGCTAAACGGTTTCGAAATCACTCACGGTGGAATTAGTTATTCTTTAGCTGATTCCGCTTTAGCTTTTGCGGCAAATAGTTATGGTTTTAAATGTGTAAGCATCGAAACTTCTATTTCCCACACTCGACCTACAAAAATCAACGATACTTTAATTGCCACTTGCAAAGAAATTAATCGCAGCAAACGAATTGGACTTTATGAAGTTTCTGTCACCAATCAAGATAAAAAATTAGTCGCTTATTTTAAAGGGACGGTGAATATTAGTGAGGAGGTTTGGTAGATACAAAACAACCTAAATTATCCTCACATTAATTCTATCTTATTTTTTCTTCAACACAGCTTTATTATCTCGATTATTTTTTTATCTTTAAAGTGGAGTGGTAAACAATATTCTAAAAAGGTGTTTTTAGCTATTCTCATTTAAATTGAAAAAAAATAATCCATGAATAGACACATTAAAAAAGTTGCCGTATTAGGTTCAGGAGTTATGGGGTCGAGAATTGCATGTCATTTTGCAAATATCGGTTGTGATGTACTTCTTCTTGATATTGCACCAAAAGAGCTTCTTCCTCAAGAAGAAAAAAAAGGACTATCTCTAGAAAGTAAGTTGGTTAGAAATAGGATTGTAAACCAATCTCTTGAAACTGCGGTTAAATCAAATCCTTCTCCAATTTACAGAAAATCTTTTGCCTCAAGAATCCAAACAGGAAACTTTGATGACAACATGAAAAATATTGCCAACTGTGATTGGGTGATAGAAGTTGTTGTTGAGCGTTTAGACATTAAACACCTCATCTTTGAGCAAGTTGAGAAATTTAGAAAACCAGGTACTCTAATTTCTTCTAATACTTCGGGAATCCCAATTCACATGATGTTGGAAGGTAGAAGTGATGATTTTAAAGCGCATTTCTGTGGGACACACTTTTTCAACCCTCCAAGATACCTTCAATTATTAGAAATTATCCCTACTCCTTCAACAAATCCAGAAGTAGTTGACTTTTTAATGAATTATGGGTCAACGTTTTTAGGTAAGAAAACAGTTCTATGTAAAGACACTCCTGCATTCATTGCAAACAGAGTTGGTGTTTATGGTATCATGGCACTTTTCCATACGGTTGAGGAAATGGGCTTAACAGTTGAAGAAGTAGATAAATTAACAGGACCAGTTTTAGGACGACCAAAATCAGCTACTTTCAGAACATGTGATGTTGTAGGTCTAGATACTTTAGTACATGTTGCTAATGGATTGAAAGCAAATTGTCCAAACGACGAAGAAAAAGCATTGTTTGAATTGCCTTCTTACGTTTCTAAAATGGTTGAAAACGGATGGCTAGGTTCTAAAACTAATCAAGGTTTTTACAAAAAAGTGAAGAATGAAAAAGGTAAAAGTGAAATTTTAACTTTGGACTTAAACACTTTAGAATACCGTCCTGCTCAAAAAGCGAAGTTCGCTACGTTAGAAATGACGAAGTCTGTAGACGATTTAAAAGCAAGAACAAAAATGCTTTTCGCTGGGAAAGACAAAGCGGGAGAATTTTATAGAAAATTATTCGGTGGACTTTTTGCTTATGTCTCAAACCGTTTGCCAGAAATTTCAGATGATTTATTTAAAATTGATGATGCTTTAAAAGCTGGGTTCGGTTGGGAAATCGGTCCTTTCGAAACATGGGACATCATTGGAGTTGAAGCTGGAATAAAATTAATTGAAGCTGAAGGAAGAATAGTACCTAGCTGGGTAAAAGAAATGGTAGCTTCTGGAGTAACATCTTTCTATGCTTCTTCCAACGGAAACAAACAATATTACGATCAAACAACTAAAGCATACAAAGTTATTCCAGGTACTGAAAACCTAGTTATCCTAGATGCTTTAAGAGCTGATAATAAAGTTTGGGGTAACTCTGACTCTACAGTTGTTGACTTAGGAAATGGAATCCTTAACCTAGAATTCCACACAAAAATGAATACAATTGGTGGAGGCGTTATCGAAGGAATTAATAAAGCTATTGATTTAGCAGAAAAAGAGTACAAAGGATTAGTAATCTCTAATACTGGTCAAAACTTCACTGCTGGAGCAAATGTTGCCATGATTTTCATGTTAGCTGTGGAACAAGACATTGACGAATTAGACTTCGCTGTGAAAGTATTCCAAGATGCTATGATGCGTGTTCGTTATTCTAACATCCCAGTAGTTATCGCTCCTCACAACTTAACATTAGGTGGTGGTTGCGAAATGTCGATGCACGCTGATAAAGTGGTTGCTCACGCTGAATTATACATGGGATTAGTTGAGTTCGGAGTTGGATTAATACCAGGTGGTGGTGGTTCTAAAGAATTCGCTAAACGTCTTTCTGAAGAATTAAAAGCAGGCGATATTAAAACAAATAGGTTACGTCAACGTTTCTTAACGATTGGTCAAGCTCAAGTTTCTAAATCTGCTTATGAAGCATTCGACTTAGGCTATTTAAGAGAAGGAATTGATGAAGTGGTTGTTTCTAGAGATTTACAATTAACAAGAGCAAAACAAGCTTGTCTTGAATTAGCCGACGCAGGCTATATTGCTCCAAAACGTGGTAAAAATGTAACTGTAATGGGACAAGAAGGATTAGGTTTAATCTACGTGGGAGCAAATTCTATGTTAAGTGGAAAATACATGTCAGAACACGATGGTGTCATTTCAGAAAAACTAGGATTCGTTTTATGTGGAGGAGATTTATCTGAAAACACAGTTGTTTCAGAACAATACCTACTAGACCTTGAAAGAAAAGCGTTTGTGGAATTGTGCATGCAACGTAAAACATTAGAACGTTTAGAGAGTTTGGTGAAATATGGGAAAATTTTGAGGAATTAATTTCTTCCCTCCTTGAGGAGGGATCGAGGGAGGTGACAATCTTAAATAATTCCAATTGTCACCCCTCTTAATCTCCCCTCAAGGGGAGAAACTAAAAAACACAAATAATAAAACTTTCGTAGTCTTAAAATTTTTAAAAAAAATGTCACAAAAAGCATACATAGTAACAGGGTTTCGTTCAGCGGTAGGAAAAGCTGGAAAAGGTGGATTTCGATTCTACCGTCCTGATGAATTAGCGGCGGATGTAATTAAGCATTTAATGGCTTCTGTTCCGCAATTGGATAAAAACAGAGTGGATGATGTTATCGTAGGAAACGCAACTCCTGAAGCAGAACAAGGATTAAATGTTGGTCGAATGATCTCTTTAATGGGATTAGATACAGATAAAGTTCCTGGAATGACAGTAAACAGGTATTGTTCTTCAGGGTTAGAAACAATTGCTATCGCTACAGCTAAAATAGAATCTGGAATGGCAGATTGTATCATTGCTGGAGGTGTTGAATCGATGTCAGTAATGGCAATGGGTGGTTGGAGAATTGTTCCTAGTGCTAAAGTTGGAAAAGAAAATCCGTCTTGGTATTGGGGAATGGGATTAACTGCCGAAGAGGTAGCAAATCGCTATAAAGTTTCTCGTGAAGAGCAAGATGCTTTTGCAATAAAATCACATGAAAAAGCATTAGCAGCAATTAAAGATGGTAAATTCAAAGATGAAATTGTTCCTGTAACCGTTGAGCAAGTTTACTTAGACGAAAAAGAAAAAAGACAAGTTAAGAAATACGTTGTTGATACTGATGAAGGTCCAAGAGCTGGAAGTTCAATGGAAGCTTTAGGAAGGTTAAGACCTGTTTTTGCACAAGGAGGTTCAGTAACTGCTGCAACATCTTCTCAGACTTCAGATGGTGCAGCATTTGTACTTGTTATGTCTGAAAAAATGATTGAAGAGTTAGGCTTAAAACCAATGGCTAGATTACTTTCTTATTCTGTTGTAGGATTAGACCCTAAAATCATGGGGGTTGGACCTGTAGAAGCGATTCCAAAAGCAATTAAACAAGCTGGATTAAAACTAGATGATATTAATCTATTTGAATTGAACGAAGCTTTCGCATCACAATCCATTGCAGTTATTCGTGAAACTGGAATCAATCCAGAAATCGTGAATGTAAATGGTGGAGCATTAGCTTTAGGTCACCCACTTGGATGTTCTGGAGCAAAGTTAACAGTTCAAATCATGAATGAATTAAAACGTAGAGATCAAAAATACGGGGTGGTTACAATGTGCGTAGGTACAGGTCAAGGAGCAGCTGGTGTTATTGAGATGTGTTAAAAAATAAATTCTTGATAAAGAGTGAATTGGATTAATTTCTAATTCACTCTTTTCTCATTAACCCTTATAGTGTTACAGCAATTATAAAAATTAACCCTTATTTCTATATGTTAAAGCAAATAATTAACCCTTATTTCGTTACACAAATCACAAAAATTAACCCTTACTTTTAATTGAAATCAAAATAATTAAACTACCTTTGTTGTAGAAAGATGGTTTATAACACCTAAATAGAATTACAATGTTTTACAGAAAAATACTTACAGACCTAGAGAAATGGAGAACTTCAGACTCAAGAAAACCAATGATCATAAGGGGTGCACGTCAAGTAGGAAAAACAACAGTCGTAAATGAATTTGGTAAACAATTTAAACAATACATCTATTTAAACTTAGAAAACCCAAAAGATAAAGAACTATTTGAGGGTTACACAGACATCCATTCATTAACAGAAAGAATATTTTTCGTAAAAGAGCTAAAATTAGAGTACCTAAAAGACACACTACTTTTTATAGATGAACTACAAGAGGCACCAAAAGTAGTGAACTTATTGCGCTATTTCAAAGAAGAAAAAGGAGATTTACCAGTAATAGCTGCAGGTAGTATGTTAGAGACACTATTAGGCAAAAACATAAGCTTTCCTGTTGGTAGAGTTCAATTCAGAATATTAAGACCTGTATCTTTTGAAGAATTTTTAGGAGCTCTCAATGAAAATATGTCTTTAGAACAACTTCAAAAAGTACCATTAAACGACTATGCTTATAGCAAAGTATTATCCCTTTTTCACACATATGCTTTAATAGGCGGAATGCCTGAAATAGTAAATCATTATGCCAAACATAGAGATATAACAGCGTTAGGAGATATCTATAATACGTTGCTAGAGTCCTATTTAACAGATGCGGAAAAATACTCAAGATCAAAAGAAGAACTTCAATTAATACGATTTACAATACAACAATCAATACAGTACGCTGGAAAAAGATTCACATTTGAAGGATTCGGAAATAGTAAGTACAAATCCAGAGAAATAGGCGAAACGCTGCGTACACTTCAAAAAACACATTTACTTCATTTAATCTATCCAACTGTAAGTAATACCATACCTGCAATAGAAGATTATAGAAAATCTCCTCGTTTGCAATTTTTAGACAGTGGATTACTTAATCATTTCATGGGGTTAAAGAATGAAATATTAGGAACAAAAGACCTAAATTCTGTCTACAAAGGAACATTAATAGAGCATTTAGTAGGTCAAGAAATACTTTCTTATCAAAGCTTCCCTTTAGACAAACTACACTACTGGGTTAGGCAAAAAAACAACTCATCTGCTGAAATAGATTTTGTTTATCCTTTTGAAGGAAAGATCATACCAATCGAAGTAAAATCAGGAAGTATAGGTAAAATAAAATCCTTACAAATCTATATGAATGAATCCCCTCTTAATTATGCAATCAGGTTTTACGCTGGTAAATTCAGCCTAGATAAAGTACAAACGCAGGAAGGGAAAACATTCTACTTATTGAACCTCCCCTACTTTCTAGCTTCTAAAATAGAAGATTACATACATTGGCTTCAAAAGAATATACCTAAAGAGGAGAAAGAGTTGCCAATACTAAAAGATCCTAAAATAAACTATGGAGGAAAAAAAGAAGAACTAAAACTAGATTTAGAAGACCTTCCAGAAAAATACCTCTCAATACTTAGATATTGTAATAGCAAACCTAAAAAAGGAAAAGAAATAATAGAAGATTTATTGGGTTTAACGTATCAATCTAGAAATAAAAAAATCTATTTAAAACCTTTATTAGATTTAGGGCTCATAGATTATTCTGATAAAGAATTTTTAAAAAGTAAAAAACAAACCTATTTTGTAACGGAATTAGGTAAAAACGTTATATCTAAACAACAACGATAAGAATCTTTAGTTTAGTTGAAGTTAGATATGGATCCTAGTCTTAAAATAAAATTACAAGGTCATGTTTCTTGTAGTACTTATCAAAACCTTTCTTTAAAAAGAGCTCTTAGAGTGAAGAGATACTTAATAAATCACAAAATATACCCCATCAAGTATCTTTTGTGAAGGTTTTAGTAACACTAAAAACATTTTTCCTAATAATTCAGAAAAAAACTATTCCATTAACAGAAGAGTTGAAGTGGTATTTTATTGATTAGTTAAATTGTTTAACTTTAAACAAAAAATAATATATGTCATTCTTCACACAAGATCTACTCGACTTCTTCATTGAATTAGCTCCAAACAATAATAAAGATTGGTTTGATGAAAATAGAAAACGTTATGAAAAATCAGTTAAAGATCCTTTCAAAGCTTTTGTAACTCATTTAATAAGCAAGCTTTCTGATATCAACCCTGAATTTAAGGATTTAGAAGCAAAAGACTGTATTTTTAGAATCAATAGAGACATTCGTTTTTCGAAAGATAAACAACCTTACAAGCTTCAAGTATCTGCTGTTATAACTCCTGGAGGTAAAAAAGATAAAACTGGAAATGGAGTTTATTTTGAAATTGGACCAGAAAGACTAAGAGTATACGGAGGTATCTACGAAATCGAAAAAGAGGACTTATTAGAATTAAGAATAGGTATATCTGAAAATTTAGACGAATTTAAGAAACTATATTCTAATCCTAAATTTGTAAAAATGTATGGTGAATTAAGAGGTGCTAAAAATAAGATATTACCAAAAGATCTTAAAGAATTTGGAGCAAGTGAACCTTTAATATTTAACAAACAATTTTATTTTTTCACAGAGTTTACTCCTGAAACAATTTTATTTGATAATTTAGATGAGATAATCCTAAGTTGCTATCAAGTAGGAAAACCTATTCAAGATTTTTTTAATAAATTAATTACAGAACAACAATGATTAAAATTTTATTATCCTCCATTTGTATCGTATTAATTTCCGTTTACAGTTATGGGCAAAAGAAAGATTTGACACTTGAACAAGCTGTATTAAATCAATATAGAGATTTTGCACCTGATAAAATGCCTTTTTTCAAATGGATCCCTGAGTCTGAAAATTTTACTTTTCTGAAAGGATATACGACTTTAATGAAAGGCTCTACAAAATCTAAAGAATTTGAAAAACTATATTCTATCCAGGAGTTAAACTCTATTCTAAATTCAAAACTATATTGGTTTTCAGGCTTCGAATGGAAAGATAAAAACACATTCTATGTAAATGATGGTATTCATTTTTACGAATTTAACACCAAAACTAAAACTGGAAAAACAATTATTTCTATTGATGAAAAAGCAGAAAATCAAACTTTCTCAAATAATAGAGTTGCTTATACTATTAACAACAACTTACTTGTTGCAAACACAGAAGGGACGAAAATAAAAATAACGGATAACTCAAATGAAAATATTGTTTCTGGACAAACTTATGCAAGAAGTGAATTCGGAATTAATAATGGTATATTTTGGTCACCTAAAGGAAATCTATTAGCTTTCTCTCAAAAAGATGAGTCAGAAGTTGCTGATTACCCTCTTTTAGACATTACGACTACTCCCGGAAGTTTATTTACAACAAAATATCCAATGACTGGCCAAAAATCTGAAAAGCCAAAAATTGGAATCTATAATTTCAAAACATTGACAACTGTTTTTATTTCACCTAGAGGAAATGAAGACGATTACTTAACAAATGTTTCTTGGTCGCCTGATGAACAATATATTCTAATCGCCGAAGTAAACAGAGATCAAAACCATTATTGGCTAAATAAATACGATGCCAAAACAGGTGAATTCATTAAAACACTTTTAGAAGAAACAAACGAGAAATGGGTTGAACCAGAACATCCAGCATTTTTTCCAAACTCAACAAATAATAATTTTATTTGGATCAGTGAAAAAGATGGATTCAACAACTTATACTATTACAATATCGAAGGTAAATTAATTAAACAATTGACTAAAAATAAATTTGTAACTCAAGAAATAGTTACTTCTATTAAAAATGGAACTGAGATCGTATATAGTGCTACAGGTGAAAACCCTCTGAATACTCTTTATTATAAGGTAAATCTAAAAGGAAAACAATCACTCCTAACAACAGAAGAAGGTACTCATTCTATTGAAATTAGTCCAAATGAAAAATGGATTTTTGATGAATACTCTAACCACTCTACTCCATCGGTATCAAGTCTTATTTCATTGGATGGAAAAAAGAAAAAAACACTATTAACCTCTCCAAATAAGTTAGAAAATTTCAATATTGGAACAACTGAAATTAAACCTATCAAAAATAAAGATGGTTTAGAATTGTTCACTAGACTAATCAAACCTAGTGATTTTGACTCTACAAAAAAATATCCTGTTTTAGTTTATGTTTACGGTGGTCCTCATGCACAAATGATTACAAACGAATGGTACGATGGCGCAAGTTTATGGATGAATTGGATGGCAGAACAAGGATATTTAGTATTTACATTAGATAATAGAGGATCAAAAAACAGAGGATTTGAATTTGAAAGTGGAATTCACCGACAATGTGGAACAATTGAAATGGAAGATCAAATTACAGGTGTAGAATATTTAAAATCTTTACCTTTTGTGGATAGTTCTAGATTAGCAGTTCATGGTTGGTCGTATGGAGGTTTTATGACTACTTCACTAATGCTTAGAAAAGCTGGAACTTTTACAACTGGTGTTGCAGGTGGACCTGTTACAGATTGGAAATACTATGAAACGATGTACGGTGAAAGATACATGGATAAACCTTCTGAAAATCCTGAAGGATACAAAGAAGCGAGTTTATTAACTCATGCAAACAAACTAGAAGGAAACCTTCTACTAATTCATGGAACAGTTGATGATGTAGTACTTTTACAACATAATTATGCTTTACTTCAAAAATTTATTGAAGAAGGGATACAAATGGACTACTTTCCTTACCCTATGCATAAACATAATGTTTATGGAAAAGATCGTGTTCATTTAATGACAAAAGTATTGAACTATATAATTGAAAAGAATAAATAATCTCAATTAAATAATACGAACAAACAGCGATGAATTAATTTTCATCGCTGTTTTTTTTGTTTAAATACTGGAATATTTTCCAAATAAAAGAAACAAAAAACCAATCAAAAAAAAATAAAAACCTCATAAACAATCAACTAACAAAAAGGAACGATGTTTGAATAATATATAACAAAATGTAAATATTATGAAAGAGCTTAATTTTTTTGTTGTGGATGATGATCCATTCTTCTCAAGTTTAATTGTTAAAAAATTAAATCTATTAGGTCACTCAAAAATAGAAGTATTCAATACTGGTTTAGAATGCTTAGTGAATTTAAAAATGAATCCTTCAATAATTCTTTTAGATTACCAAATGGAAAAAATGAATGGTTTAGATATTTTAAAAGAAATTAATAGAGTAAACCCATCTATACATGTAATTATGATATCATCTCAAGAAAAAGTAAATATTGCTCTAAAACTTATTGAAAGTGGAGCATATAGTTATATTCAAAAAAGTTCTAATGATATTAATCAGATTGATGAAATCATTCACAAGATTGAAAGTAGCTATGTCTTTTAAAAAAATTAAAAAATAGAAGTTACTTTACTAGGAGGTCTACCTATAATAGCTGTATTACCATTTATTACAATTGGACGTTCAATTAACTTAGGGTATTTTACCATTAATGAAATCACTTCTTCTTCAGATAAGTCTTTTCCTTTAATGTTTTCTTTATAGTCCGCTTCACCTTTTCTTAACAAGTCGAAAGCTGACAATTTAAGTTTAACTAGGGTTTCTTCTATTAGCTCCTTAGATAAATCCATTTTCAAGTATTCTAATACCTCTACATCTTTATTATTATCTTGTAAAATACTTAAAGCTTCTCTACTTTTAGAGCATCTTGGATTATGAAATATTTGTATCTTATTTTCCATATCTTACTTATTGAAAAAACCTTTTATTTAAATCACTAAATTTTTTTATTCCTTTAAAATACCTTGCCCAAAGAATACTTGCGTTATAAAAACCTGCAGAATTAAAATTAATTGATAATTTCTTTATATCACGTCTTTGATTTAAGAGCTTTCCTAAATGACTATATAAACTAACATGAGCACTTAATACAGATAAAACACTTTTAAACTCCCCCTTCAAAAGAAAATGAACTGCAGCTATTCCATCTAAAATTAAACGATAAAATAACTTTGGTAAAAGTAAACCTTCATGATTCTTAACCAACATGAATAAGCTATTTCTAAAATTTAAATATAATTTTTTCGGAGAATTATACGCCAACGTTCCTCCACCTACATGATAAATTATAGAAGAAGGTTCTACCATAAACTTGTATCCTTTTTTCTTTATACGCCAACAAAGATCAATCTCTTCCATATGAGCAAAAAAAGCCTCATCAAAGCCTCCCACTTCATTAAAAAGATCTGAACGAATCAAAAGAGAAGCTCCTGTAGCCCAGAAAACTTCAGTCTTACCATCGTATTGACCTTTGTCTTCTTCAAATATCTCTAGAATTCTTCCTCTACAAAAAGGATAATAGTTTCTATCTAAATAACCTCCTGAAGCACCTGCATGCTCAAAAGTGTTTTTTTTAGAATAAGATAAAACCTTTGGCTGACAACCAGCAACAGTTTCATCTTTCATTACTTCAAGTAGTGGATTCAACCAATTTTCGGTAACTTCAATATCACTATTTAATAATAAAAAATACTTTGCATCGATCTTTTTTAACGCATCATTATAACCTTTCGCAAAACCTCCATTTTTAGAATTAAGTATCAAGCTAACTGAAGGATGATTTTTTTTCAGGAAATCCACTGACCCATCTGTAGATAAATTATCTGCAACATAGATAGAAGCATTAGGAGAATACTCGATAACTTTAGGCAAAAACTTCTTTAAAAAAGAAACCCCATTAAAATTAAGTATGACTATAGCTAAATCTTGCAACCTTATTTTTTTAACAAAAATAGATTAATATTTAATATTGTCTATATAAATCATAACTATCTGTTCCAAATGAATCATCTAAATATTCATTAGAGTTATCTATCGTTCCTCTTGGAGTATTTCTCTTGTTTAAATCATACTGCCAATTTTTGTTCTGAAGTTCTCCAATCATATCTGAATGTAATAGTCTGTAACCATTTTTAACCAAATCTGGATTGTAAAAAATAAAACGCTTATTACTATACTTTGTAATTTTATCGTATTGCCATATTTCATAAGGATATTCAGTAGACGAAACATCTCTTTGAACCATTGTTGAAGGTGCTCCATATTGAAGAAAAACTCTTCCCCTATCCGTCTCATAGCCTGCTTGATAAGAAGTGGCATAAATTCTTTCTACATTTTGAAGTTGTATTTTATACTTCATCCAATCTTCATAATAAGATCCTCCAGATGTAGCAACCCAGAACCCTTGAATTAATTTTCTAGAAATACTATCGTTTTTAAGTTTAAGTACTTTTAAAATATTTTTAACCTCTCCTTGATTTGCAATAGGGATTAATCCTGCTAAAAAATAAGAAACACTATCCTCAGAAATTGATTGTTGAAAAGCCGGATCTATCAAAACAAGGTTTGGATCAAATGCTTCAGGTATATCATTTACTCTATCAAAATTATAAAAAGAAGAACCTAATTCATTCATCCCTCTATCTAACACCTTAAATCCTAACTTATAACTACCTGTTGGCAAACTAGAAATATCAATAGAACGAATAAAAGGAACAACTTCATTACTTTTAAATCGTGTCAACCTAGTATAACTCTCGAGTTCTTTATTGTTTTCTTTGTCTACTATAAATTGTTTTAGAGCAAATACAGAATCTTTTTCATTTAATGTATTGTACACTTCAATATACGTTGGTAAACTGTGGTGTTCAGAAGGGTAAAAAGAAATTACCCTAGGAATTAACTCATAACCAGACTTAAAAAAAACAGAATTCTCATTTCCTTTTGTAATCAACTCTGCAATTTGTATATCCGAAATTTGAATCCCATTTCCAAATTCTCTGACTACAATTTTTTTCGATGCTGACAATTCTTCTTTTGATGAGTTTAAATCTTTCAACCCTATTTTTAAATCATATTCACCTGATGGAATTGCAAAACGTTTGATATCATAAAAATCATCAAAAATACTATCCCTCATTGGGGGAGTGTTTAACTTGTAAGCATCTTTAGCAAATATTGAATCTCCCTGATTTATTTCAAGCTTAACGACTAACTGTCCTTGTAATACACTGTCGATTTTTTTATATTCTAATGTGTGACCTTCAAAATGAAGCTGTACTTCAATGTAATTTCCTTGGTCAGGGCTATAAAATTGTTTTTGACCTAAATACACCTTCATCATCTTTTCATTATCTTGAGAAAACAAGTTACATGGTAAGAGGAAAAGTAAAAGAAATAGTACTTTGAATTTAAAATTGGGTATAATTAATTGCATCTAATATCTTTTTTAATAATTTGTAAATTTACAAAATGAAAAGCACTTTTAAACAATAGAAATAAAATACTGAAAAACAAATACTTACAGGGTAGCTGATTATTATTTTCACTTTTTTGATTTGTTTTTAAATAAAACACTTGTTTTTACATAAATAATTACTAATTTTGCGGTGTCAGGAGAGATGACAGAGCGGTTGAATGTACCGGTCTTGAAAACCGGCGTACTGAAAGGTACCGGGGGTTCGAATCCCTCTCTCTCCGCATAAAGCTCGACTTAGTCGAGCTTTTTTTATGCTTCAATATTTCATTTTGACCTTTCATTTGGTTTAATAATCAGCCTTAACGATAAATTATAAGTAACATAATTCCAAATCCAATTTATCAAAACAATAAATTTGTTTTTAACTCCTAATATGGATTTTAAATGAACAACTAACCACACTACCCATGCGAAAAAACCTTGGAACTTATAGCTTGGTAGTTCAACCACAGCCTTATTCCTTCCGATTGTTGCCATACTTCCTAGATTTTTATAAGAGAACTCTTTTAAAGGCTTACCCTCAATTATTCTATTCAAATTCTTTGCTAAATTTAATCCTTGCTGTATAGCAGGTTGTGCCATTTGTGGGTGTCCTCTTGGATATTCTTCCTTTATCATAGCTGCAACATCCCCGATTGCATAAATATTCTTATTACTACTTTCAACCAAATTAAATCTATCCACTTGAATTCTTCCTCCTTGGATATATACCTTTTCATTTAGACCTTCCAGTAAATTACCTTTAACACCTGCTGACCAAATTAAAGTTTTTGTAAAGATTGATTCTTCTCCTTTGATAAAAACCTCTTCACCATCATAATCTAAAACTCTTACACCTGTTTTAACTTCAACTCCTAAATCTTCTAGATACTTTTCAGCTTTTACACAAGAAACATTATCCATAGCATTCAAAACTCTTGGAGCTCCTTCTAAAAGGACGATCTTCATTTGTGTAAAATCCATATCAGGATAATCCTTTGGCAGGATATGACTTTTCATTTCAGCCAATGTTCCTGCTACTTCAACACCAGTTGGACCTCCACCTACAACAACTATCGTAAGAAGTTTTTCTCTTTCTTTTAAATTTGCAGTATTTATTGCGTCTTCAAAATGTTGAAACAAGGTATTTCTAAGAGATAAAGCTTCCTGAATACTTTTCATTGGATATGAAAACTGTTCAATATTCTTATTCCCGAAAAAATTTGTATCCGCCCCAGAAGCAATGACTAAATAATCAAAAGTTATTAATCCAATCGTTGTATCGATTGTATTTTCTTCCTCATTTATTCTTAATACTTCCCCTAGTCTAAAATGAAAATCATCTTGATCATGAAAAATTTTTCGAAATGGAAAAACTATTGAACTAGGTTCTAAACCTGCTGTTGCTACCTGATAAAACAATGGCTGAAATTGATGATAATTATTTTTATCAATTAAGACAACTTGATAGTTTTTAGTTGAAATCTTTTCAGCTAACTTAAGTCCTCCAAAGCCTCCTCCAATTATTACAACTCTTTTCTTTTTTACATTAGGTATATTTGCTTTCATGATTTCTTTTTAAGAATCTTCAAATTACTTAATCTACTTTAAGGAAATGAAAATCAATGAATATTGTAATACTCTAAAATTAAAGAATTCAAAAGGCTTTCAATTTAATCCCAATCCTAAAAACTGTTAAAATATCGAATAAAAAAAGTGATGACTCTAAAAGTCATCACTCTCATAAATCAATATTTAAAATTGTATTACTTTATTGAAGCAATATTCTCAAACAAGCTATCTTCAACCAATTCCGGAATTGTTACTTTCAAAAGTGGTTCAGCTTCCATAGCTCTCTTTATAGCAAACATTGCCCCTTCATTTCTAGCCCAATTCCTTCTTGAAACACCATTATTCACATCCCAATGTAACATCATTTTTAACCTTCTATCAGCCTCTTTCGAACCATCTAAAAACATTCCGAAGCCACCGTTAGTAACTTCTCCCCAACCTACTCCTCCACCATTGTGAATAGAAACCCAAGTTGCACCTCTAAAGCTATCGCCTATAACATTTTGAATTGCCATATCTGCGGTAAACTTAGATCCATCGTAAATATTTGACGTCTCTCTATATGGGGAATCAGTTCCTGAAACATCGTGATGATCTCTTCCTAGTATAACTGGACCAATCTCTCCTTTATCAATAGCTTTATTAAACGCCTCTGCTATCTTCATTCTTCCTTCAGCATCAGCGTATAATATTCTTGCTTGAGATCCTACTACAAGTTTATTCTCTTGAGCACCTTTGATCCACTGAATATTATCCGCCATTTGCTGTTGAATTTCAGATGGGCTATTTTGCATCATTTCTTCTAAAACTTCGCATGCGATTTCATCAGTTTTCTTCAAGTCTTCCGCTTTTCCAGATGCACAAACCCATCTAAATGGACCAAAACCAAAATCAAAGCACATTGGACCTAAAATATCTTGAACATAAGAAGGATATTTAAAGTCTATATTATTATCAGCCATAATTTCGGCTCCTGCTCTTGAAGACTCTAATAAAAATGCATTACCATAATCAAAAAAGTAAGTTCCTTTTGCTGTATGTTTATTAACAGAAGCTGCATGACGCCTTAAAGTATCTTGAACTTTTTCTTTAAACAGTTCAGGGTTATTAGCCATCAATTCATTTGACTCTTCAAAAGTTAACCCTGTTGGATAATATCCTCCAGCCCATGGATTGTGTAAAGACGTTTGGTCAGAACCTAAATCAATAAATATCCCCTCAGCGTCAAATCTCTCCCATACATCGACTACGTTACCAACGTAAGCAATTGAAACAACTTCCTTATTTTCCTTTGCTTTTTTAACACGTTCGCATAATATTCCTATGTCATCAATTAGTTCATCAACCCATCCTTGACTATGTCTTACGTTTGCAGCTTTTGGATTAACTTCCGCTGTAACAGAAACACAACCAGCTATATTACCAGCTTTTGGCTGAGCCCCCGACATTCCTCCAAGTCCTGCTGTCAAAAATAATTTACCTTCTAAACCTTCACCATTTTTGGAAATCTTTCTACCTGCATTCAAAACAGTAATTGTAGTCCCATGAACAATTCCTTGAGGACCAATATACATGTAAGAACCGGCAGTCATTTGACCATATTGTGTAACACCTAATGCATTATACTTCTCCCAGTCATCTGGTTTAGAATAGTTCGGTATCATCATTCCATTTGTAACAACTACTCTAGGAGCTTCTTTATGAGAAGGAAACAGCCCCATCGGATGACCAGAATACATAACTAATGTCTGTTCATCTGTCATTTCAGCCAAATACTTCATCGCTAAACGATATTGTACCCAATTTTGAAATACAGCTCCATTCCCCCCATAAGTAATTAATTCATGCGGATGTTGCGCAACTGCATAATCTAAATTATTCTGAATCATCAACATGATAGATTTAGCCTGTTCTGATTTCCCAGGATATTGATCAATTGACCTTGCTTTCATAACATAGCTTGGTCTATATCTATACATATATATCCTACCATATTCCTCTAACTCTTCTGCAAAATCTACTATCAATTCTGGATGTTGATCTTTTGGAAAATAACGTAAAGCATTTCTTAAAGCTAATTCTTTCTCTTCTGAACTTAAAATCTCCTTTCTTTTAGGGGCATGATTTATGTCAAAATCATAATTTATTTTTACAGGTATACTCGATGGAATACCTTCTAAAATTTGTTGTTGAAATTCAGTATGCATATTTAATTATCAATTTGTATAAAGATTAGAACTACTAATTATTTTCAGTTTAAACAAGATGTTATTAAAGTCTCATTAATACTGTAAATTTACACAATCATTTTAAAAATCAATGTGAAGCATTTAAGTTAAGTTTTGATTTAAAAACAAAAAAAGCTGGAATAAATCCAGCTTTTAATTTTATCTTCCTAGCATGATACCTAGAATGAGTTCGTGTCCACTCGAAGCATAATAATTAATATCTGAAAGTGTATAATCAAAAGAGTAACCTATTTTAAAACGATTACTTAGGTTCATCCCAACCATTCCAACTAAAGCATCTTTATGTCG
>Ga0228614_1000304_pt1 | contig 29462 bp, 51 predicted proteins | sample 15DmetaG_FD_190531 | JGI IMG/M metagenome (GOLD analysis project Ga0228614, IMG submission 190531) | Seawater microbial communities from Monterey Bay, California, United States - 15D | ecosystem: Environmental > Aquatic > Marine > Coastal | place: USA: California | collected 2016-10-13
CCACTTGAGATAAATGTTTTTTTCTTTGTTTCTAAAAATTTTTCGTAATCGTTCATGATTGTGTTTTTAAATGTTTCTACAAATATAATATAATTTTCTATTCAAATTTCAAATTATCAATAAATTTTCTAAATACTTCTGCAATTTCATTGTGTTGCTCACTTACTTCATTTTCTACTTTACCCTTATAAAGACTATTTAAGAAGTCCTCAATAACGTATTTAAGTTGATTAGTAAACACTTTCGGTGCTACTTTGTTAGCTTCTTCTATGTGGTCTATTAACGCTAAAAGTCCTCCAGTTGCTATTACTATTGACTTATCAAAGTTTTCTTTGTCACTTAGGTATAATCTTAACCTTTCTTCTTCTTGTTGTGCTTTACTTGTCATAATCAAATATTGATGTTTGTTTTTCGTTTGCTTTTCTTGTTATTCCTAAAAATGTTTCAAAGATAGTTTTTCCTGCTTCGTAGTCAACTAGGTTTCTTAAAACATTTCTATACCCACCCGTATTAACTGGTATTCCTTTTATATCGTGAAAATCTGAAAGTACTTTATACTCATCTTTTATCCTTGTAAAATCTGGACTTTTTCTATCACTTAAAATATTAGGTAGATTAAAGTTAGTCCAATATAAATGCCTACCTCTTTGTTTAGCTTCTATTAATGGCTTATAATATGGTATGACGTTTTCAACTACATACTTACCCTTAAAATAAGAGCTTAAAAATATAATTTCTTCATAAAGTTTCATGTCAGGGAAATGAGGTGTCCAACTTTCTCTAGTATATTGACTTATATTTATCCTACTATGTGTAGGGCAAGGAGGTGAACTCCATATAAAATCAAACTCTTTATAATGGTCAAGTAAATATTGATGTGCATCTGCAACTATTACCTTATCATTAGGAAAACGCTCTTGATACATTCTAGCTAATTCAGGGTCTAATTCAACAGCAGTAACTTCAATATTATCTGAAACTTCATTCCATTTGTATCTGTTTCCACCTAAACAGGCATAAAGGTTTAATACTTTAATTTTCTCCATTATTTCTATATTTATATTCAATATAAGCTATTGCTAATCTTATTACTCCGTATGCTAGGACTATACCAAAGCATACACTAAAACTTATTATTATACTACTCATTTTCTCCTTTATAAAACTTTAAATCTTTTAATATTTTTGAATGTTCTTTTTGTAACTTCCTAAAGTAGTGCTTCATCAACAAACTTCCTTTTCGTTTTCTAATTCTTTCCATATTTCTTTTTCCTCTTTGCTTAAATCTTTGTAGCTGGGTGCTACATAACCAATTATCATTTCACTTTCTGTATTATACGCTTCATCTTTATAACCTAAAAAAACCTTTTTTGGTATTTCTCGAAAAGTATTAATTCTATTTTTTCGATACTCAATTATTCTCCTATCTGTTAACGTTCCTCTATGTACATTGCCTCTTTGTCTAATCATGTTAAATTCATTTTTAAACGTTTTTAAGAGGCTTTCAGTTACTTCTACATTGTTCTTTATACAATCGTTTACTTTACTAGCTAAGAATTCATCTAATCTACCCATTACTTTATTGCGTTTAAATATTGTAAGTATAAATCTAAGTTGAAAGAACCTCCCTTTGTTTCAGGTGTACTTTTACTTTTCCAAAACTTAATGATTTTTCCGATGTTTCCTCCGATGTAATAATTTCCTTTTTTCATAATTTCTATTGTTTAAATGTTTATCTATGTGAAATCTTAGTTATATGTACTCCTTGAATAATCCTGTTAGTGCCAACTATCTCAATATCTACATATTTCACACTTCTCCATAATACAACTGCTTTTTTGTTATCAAAAATAACTTTATCTCCTACATTAAAAGAAATCTGTTCTTTTAATTCATTAATTGTAATTTTCATAATTAATCAAATTTAATGTTATTATCAAATATAAATTCTACGGTGTAATCTACACAAGCTTGATTTAAAGCAACCTCCGTATATTTTGAAAGTCCTTTAAAGTCTATGCTAGGTGCTAAGTACTCTAAACTATTATTCATTTCTACTACAACTTGATTTTCTTTGTAGTCATCTTCAATGTACATCTCTTCAAGTCCTACAACATTAAAGTTGATGTTTTCCGTTTCTGTTTCGTTTAGTTTAACTGTATGTAAACTTAATTTATCAGCACCATTTAATATTGCTAGGTCTTTGCTTAAATAAGCTACTCCATCGTGAATGTAAAGCGTTTCCATAATTAATATAATTTTATTCGTGAATGACTAACCTCGTTATCTCTGCTATTACCCACTATATCTTTAGCGTATTTTTTAGCTTCATCTAATGAGTAAGCTTCGATAGTGTAAGTTTCAACATCTTCTTTTTTTGAATCTCTTGTTGTAAATGTGTAAGTTTTCATAATTTCTATTTGTTTAAATGTTTCTACAAATATACAAACTTTATTTTAATTAACAAGCATAAAAACAAAAAAAAAGCGTAAAAATTAATTTACGCTCTTCTAACAATTTGAATTTGAGGTTATTATTTATTTAATTATTTTATTTAAAATGGTAAATCATTTGATGTTTCTTCTTGTCCTGGTACTTCTTCTTTAGTCGCTAAAACTATACTTCCGTCAGTCCACGCCACTTTTCCGTTACCAATAAACGTTTTTTGTGTTTTGGCTTCTCTTTCTTCTTTACTTTGGCTTAATGCTATTCCAACATTATTACCATACCTTGTCTCATCGTTAATACTAATTGAAAGGTTTAACCATTTCTTACCATCTTTTTCAAAGATTCTTGACTTATCTACCTTAGATAAATCGATACTTGCGTTAATTATTGCACTCATATTTATTTATTATTTATTATTTATTATTTGTTCTAACTTTTCTATTCTTTGCTCTAGTGTTAATGTTTCCTGTGGAAATTCAAGATGCCTTTTTTTGTAAAGGAAGTAATTCCCATCTTTATCCTTACAAAGATAATTCATCTCGTCAGGACATTTATCTAGTATTTTAATTAATTCTAGTTCCCTTACCATTTTTACCATTACAGGTCTATCAATTATTTCAAAACCTGCTTTAAAATGAGTTTGAATTTCCCCAGTTTCATCTATTATACATAATTCTAGGTCTGTTTCAAACTTAATTTCATATTCTTTATCTCCTAATATATCAAAAAAATTTTGTTTAAATTTTACGTATCTCATTTTATTTACTTGTTAAAAATTCTTTACTAAAAATACAATCTCTTATTATTTCATATTTTGTTCTTCCAGTTTCGATGGAGTGGATTGCTAATGCTTTCAATTCCTCCTCCGTGAATGGAATGTTTAAGGTTCGGTTGCCTTTGTACTTTACTTTTTTCATATTTACTTTTTTACTATTAAACTTGATTTACTTTGTGTTACTCTTGGAAGTTCTATTACTTCTCCTGTACTTTCATCTAAACTACTTAAATTAAGTTTATTATTCTTATAAGCTAGTTTATACTTTTCTTCTAATGCTTTTAACTCTGCTTTTTTCTCTTTATATTCTTCGATATGTTCAAAGCTAAACCTAGTTGCACCATTTCTTAACTCGTACTTTTGTCCGTTACTTTCAAATGTACTAGCACCAAACTTTTCTGCTTCATCTAATGCTACACCCTCAATGGTCTTTTTAGCTTCTGTAAAGGCTTTCTCTAGCTTCTTAAACAAACTAAATGCATCTAATCCGTTTAACTCTCCTAAATCAACTTTATTAACTATCGTTTCAATACTAGTTAAGATGTTAGGTACTATTTCATTCTTTGATACTTCAATAAATTGTTTGCTTTGTTCTTGTAACTCGTAAAAGTCGTTTAGTGCTTCTTCGTTTCTCATAATAATTGTATTGCTTTAGTTTGTAATTCTGTTAATTGATATTCTGATTTCAACTTTTCAACTGTATATTTACCAGCTTTAATAGTTTCTAGTGCTTTCTCAAACCTTTCTTTAGTTAAAGTATCTTTTTTCTTAGGTGTTGCAACTTGTTTAGGTTGTTGTTGACCTCCAGCATCAGTGTCTTTGTCTGTTACAAGTCCAAGAATACTACTTAAAGCGTATCTTCTTAAATAAGTGATTGCAGAACCTAAAACTTGAAAGTCATTCATACCTTTCAACGTTACGTTACTTGGTATCTCGGTTAAACTTTCTATTGATTCCCCAGATTCTATATGAAAAATAATAGTTTTAATAGTATCTCCCATAATAGGTTGTGAAAACCCTAAACCATGCTTTTTAAGGAGTGGGTTAATCACTTCAAAGATAGCTGGTAAATCTGCGTAACTGTACCCATAACCTTGTGTAGCTTTGTGTATTACTGGAACCTCTTGCTGAAACTCCGATAATGATTTGAATAAATGTTTCATAATTATATGTTTTAAATATTTCTACAAAGTTAATATAAAAATACATATAAACAAGACTTTTTAAAAAAATAATTATTATTTATAATTAATCTAAATAGTAATATGTTTTCTATCTATTAGGTGTGACATTTTTTTTATGTCACAGTAAAAACTCAATGTTTATAGGTGTTTCGGTAGGTGTGACATTGTTAGTCACAGTAGTATATATTTTTTAAAATCAGTTTTTTATTTTTTCGGCTAGTAGGTGTGACATGTCACAGTTGTAAAACTCTATAACCTTTATATACGTTGACTTTGATAGGTGTGACACGTGTGACATTTTACAGTTTTTATGTCACAGTATGTCACAGTAAAAAAATATTTAAAAATAGTTTGTATTTATAAAAAGTTTTGTATATTTGCAAACGTGAAGGGACGCACATTATAAAGAAATTATTATAAAAGGGTTTTGAATTAGTAGGAACGTCCCTCCGAAAGTTTGAAACCCTTTTTACGTTAAAAAACATTTTTATATGATTGAAGAAAACAAAGTGTTAAGATTTTTAGATTTCTTTTCTGTTATAACGATTGGAGAAAGTAAACAACCTAACTTTCCATGGAAGGAACAGCAAAACAAAAAATTAACTACTGATATTTTAATTAAAAATATTAAATACAAAGGTGGTATTATTAAAAAAGATGGTAGTGAAATACAAGCAACTGCTGGAATAGGTATTGTTACAGGTTTTGAACATTTAGAAGTTATTGATATTGATACAAAAGTTTTTAGTACACAACAAGAAAAAGATGACTTTTGGAATGAATATTACAATACCTTAAAAGATAATATTTTAGATTTTGAAGATAAGTTTTCAGTTTACAAAACAAAGTCTGGTGGTTTTCATATACTTTATAAGTCTAAACGTGTGCAAGGCAATACTAAGATAGCATCACTAAAAGGACATAAAGAAGCTATAATTGAAACTAGAGGTAATGGTGGTTATGTTTTTGTTTACCCTGATAAAAAGTTTGCTCAAAAGTCTTACTTTGAGATAGACTATATTACCGATAATGATAGAGAAATATTATGGCAAATATCAAAGTCTTATAACCATATTGAAGAACAACCAGAACTTCCTAAAAAAGAAAAGAAAGTATATGAAGCTGGAGATATAACTCCTTGGGAAGATTTTAACGAAAAGAATGATATTTGGAATGTTATTAGTGATGAGTTTACAATACCTACTAGAGGTATTAAATCTAAACATATATTAGTTAAAAGGCACAATTCAGATTCTCCTCATTCAGGTTATATTTTTAAAGATTCTAATTGCTTATTTCTTTTTTCAACTGGTACTATTTACCCAGCAGAAAAGTTAATAAGTCCTTTTACTGCTTACGCTTATAAATATCATAACGGAGATTTTAAAGAAGCTACTAAAGACCTTTACGATCAAGGATTTGGTAGTAGATTAAAAGTTAAGATTGATGAGTTAAAGAATGAAATAATTAAAGAAGAAATAAAGTTAGATAAAGCTGTTTTTCCTATTGATATTTTCCCTAGTGATATTCAATTTTATCTTAATGAATGCTCTGATAAATTAGATAGTAATATTGAGTTTATGGGAGTGTCTTTAATATGGCTTATTTCTGTATGTGTGGGTAATTCTCTACAAGTAGAAGTAAAAAGAGGTTGGAACGAAAATGGTGTTGTATGGATTGCAACAGTTGGTAAAGCTGGTTTAGGAAAAACTCCATCAATAAACAATGTTATTTTCCCACTACTTAAAGCCAACTCAAAAGAAATAAAAAGATACATTCAAGAAAGTGAAAAATATAATTATTATGAATCACTATCCAAAAAAGATAAAGAAGAATATCCCGAAGTAATTAAACCTCGTAAAACTCAATTTATCGCTAATGATATTACTTTAGAGGCTTTAGTTGAAATGCATCAAGAAAGTGATAATTCAGTAGGTGTATTTAAAGATGAGTTAGCTGGATGGTTAAAAGACATGAATAAATATCGTGCTGGTTCTGATTTGGAATTTTGGTTAAGTTGCTGGAGTGGTAAAAGTGTTACAATGGATAGAAAAACAGCTACTTCATCATTTGTTGAAAGACCTTTCATACCTGTACTTGGTGGTATTCAACCGACTATTTTTAATAATATGTCAACTGAAGAAACAAAAGATAATGGATTTTTAGATCGTATGCTTTTAAGTTTCCCAGATGCTAAAGTAGAAGAATACAATGAAAATGAATTAGACTACGGTACTATAAAATGGTATGGAGAAAGTATTATTAAAATGTATGATACTTTTAAAAATGAAACTAAAAGAAATGAGAATGGAGAAATAGAACCTACAACAGTTAATTTTTCAAGTGAAGCAAAAGTTGAATGGAAAAGAATTTTTAACACTATTACAAGCCATCAAAATAATGAAGATGAAAACGAATATTTAAAATCAATGTACCCTAAACAAAAATCTTATATTCCTAGATTTGCTTTACTTATTCATGCCTTTGATTGTTTCTTTGATAGTGATAAATATTTATTAGAAATTTCAAAAGATTCTATTTTAAAAGCTGAAAAGTTAAGTAACTATTTTATTAATACAGCTAAGAAAATAAAGTATGAATCAAATGAAACTCAGGATTTAAAAAACACAACTAAAAAAGCTGAAACAACATTTGATAAGATTAGATTAATATATCAAAATGATAATGACTTTAATAGAACAAAAGTAGCAGAATTATTAGGTATATCAAGAAGACAAGTTATAAGAGCAATTAAAAAATTAGAAGAGAATGTTTAAAGAATTAAGAGATTACCAAACAAAGAACGCTTTAGAATGTTACGACATTCTGAAAGATAAGAACATAGTTTATATTCAACACTCAGTTAGAACTGGTAAAACAGCAACAGCACTAGAAACAATTAGACTATCTAAATTTAAAAAAGTTTTATTCTTAACTAAGAAAAAAGCTATTCAATCAATAAAAGAAGATTATAAAGATTTTCTTTTTGATGCCTTTTTTGATCTAACAGTAATTAACTATGAATCTTTACATAAGATAGAGGGTAAATTTGATTGTTTAGTATTAGATGAGAACCACGTTAACAGTGCTTTTCCTAAACCATCTAAAAGAACTAAAGAAATAAAATTAAGGTTTTCATACTTACCTATGATAATGCTATCAGGTACTCCAGCGAGTGAGAGTGGCTCTCAATGGTTTCATCAGTTTTGGGTATCGTGGTATTCTCCATTCAAACAATACACTAACTTTTATAAGTGGTCTAATCATTTTGTAGATGTAGAGCAAAAGCATCTAGGTTATGGAGTGATTAAAGATTATACGAAAGCAAAAGATGAATTAATAAATGAAGTGATACAACCTTACATTCATAAATTCACTCAAGAAGATGCTGGTTTTCATTCAAAGGTTAATGAAAATATACTTTACTGTGAGATGCACCCACAAACAAATATGATAGTAAATAGACTTAAAAAGGATTTAGTCTTTGAGGGTAAAGAACAAGTTATATTAGCAGATACAGCAGTTAAATTACAGTCTAAACTTCATCAATTATATTCAGGAACTATTAAGTTTGAAAGTGGAAAGTCAATGGTAACTGATTATTCTAAGGCAGTATTTATCAAAGAACGTTTTAAAAATAAAAAGATAGCTATCTTCTATTACTTCAAAGAAGAATATAAAATGATAAAAGAGATATTTAAAGATGAGGTTACAGATAATTTAGAAGAATTTAACACTACTAATAAATCAATAGCCTTACAACAATATTCCGGCGCAGAAGGTACAAACCTTTCAAAAGCTGAAAGTCTTATTTATCTTAACTTTGGTTTTAGTGGCTCTAAATTTATACAATCTTTAGACAGATTAACAACAAAAGAACGTAAAGAAAACAATATTTTTTTTATCTTTGGACTATTAGGAATTGAGAAGAAAGTTTATGATGCAGTAAGTAAAAAGAAAACGTACACAGTTAACCAATTCAAAAAAGATTACGATGTCAAGATTCCAAACGAAAGTAATTAAAGAATACGAGAGTAAAGGCTATTATGTCATTAATCTTACTAGAACAAATAAACAAGGAATAAGTGATTTACTTTGTCTTAAAAAGAATGAAGAACCGTTATTTATTGAATGTAAAGAGAAAACAGATACGATTAAACCTTTACAAAGGTATAGAGCAAAAGAAGTAATTGAATTAGGATTTAAACATATATTTTTAAAAGATGAGTGAAGAAAAATTATTATTCGACTTCTTTATGTGGTTTAGACATAACGGAGAATACTACGTAAACATATCAATTGAAGAAATGATTAAAATTTATTTAAAACAAAAACAATGAGCGAACAATATAAAGCACCAAAACACTACGATAATTCAAATGGAAGCCTTTACAAAGTAGCAACAGAAAGAGGTTGGAACAGTTATTTATTTGATATTGTTAAACGCCTTGAACGTGCAAATAAAAAAGGGGAGTTTGAAACAGACTTACAAAAATCTAAATTAGTTATTGATTTGTGGTTACAAGAAAAATAATTATTATATTTAAACTATGAAAATAGTAAAATTTATTCTAGAGCATAAGACAAGCCATTTACATAAAGGTTTAAACTATGAAGTCATTAAAGAAGATGAAAAACATTATTACTTTATCTTCAACAATAAAACAGTAAAGTATCCAAAATTCTACTTCCAAGAGTTATGACATCATTAGAGGAATTATCTAAGAATCACAAAGAGTATATTCAAATAGTCAAATCATTTGGAGGTAACGTTAACCCAGAAGATATTGTACAAGAAATGTACATAAGACTACACAACCACCTAGAAAGACACCCCGACAAAGAATTAAATCTATTCTACTGCTGGTCTACTCTTAGAAATATATTCTTCGATACATACAAAGAAGATACAAGATACTGTGACAAAGATATTAACGACTTCCATAACCTAGAGATAGAAGAAACTAACCAAGAAGAACAAGAAGCATACAAACTGCTACAACAAAAAGTAAGTAAAGTAGTTAATAGTCAACACTACTTTGATGCTAAAGTATTTGAAATTTATACGAATCAAAAGAAGTCAATTAGAAAACTTGCATCTGATACAGGAATAGGTTGTAAGACTATATTCCTTTCATTAAAAGAAACTAAAGAACTGATAATAGAAAAGCTAGGCGAAGATTTTGAAGATTACAAAAACGAAGATTACGAACTAATAAAAGAGGAAGTAATTTTAAAGAAACAATTAACATTATTTTAAATGATATTTGAAACAGAATTAATAACATCTGATGGTTGTGTAGAATATATTTTGCATTATGAATATGATGAGAAATTTGAATATGTATTAAACTTTGAGTTAAACAAGGTTATAGAATGGTATGGAGATAAAGAAGTTAAGAAAGAAGAATTGTTTTTAAAAGGTACGTTTTATTATAATGGTAGAATAAAAATAGATGAGCATGATTTAGATTTTGATTCAAGCGAAGAGTTTGACTATTATTTATTAACATTAAAAAAAATGCAAATGTATCTTAGACACAATATAAAATTTTAGAAATGAAAATAATACTAGAGATATTAGAGAATGAATTTAAAAGAAGAAGTAGTAGTTTTCAGGAAATGTACAAAGAACTTAACGAAACCATCGAAGAAAACGAAAAACTAAAAAAAGAAAATGCAACGTTAAGAAATGATTTATTTGAATTAAGTAAAGAATATACAAATGGAAAATAAACCAAAACAAACTAGAAAAAGAAAACCTAAAGGGTTAGGAGATACAGTTGAGAATATAACTAAAGCAACTGGAATAAAAAAAGTAGTAAAGTTTATTGCTGGAGAAGATTGTGGTTGCGACAAAAGAAAAGAGAAACTTAACAAGATGTTTCCTTACTTCAAACCTAACTGCTTAGAAGAAGAAGAATACAACTATTTAACTTCATTCTTTAATGGTCGTACGCATCAAATAAAGCCCTCTCAACAAACTAAACTACTAAAGATATACAATAGAGCCTTGAATCAAAAACAAGAGCCTACAACGTGCGGAGATTGCTGGAGAGATATTATTAAAAAAATTAAATCATTATACGATGCCTACGAAAATAATTGAAGTGTTTGAATGGTATCAAATGAATGTACATTTAGATACTAGTATGAAGCTATATCATAAAGCTTTTACATTAGTTTGTAATAATTAATAGTTAATTTGTATTAATTATGGATAAGAGGAAAAATAATGGAGGTCATTCGACTAAAGCAAAAGGAAACGATAAAAGGAAAAACGAATATAGAGAGTTGTTAGACTTAGCTGCTACTCCTGATGAAGTTGTTGAAGTTATTAAAACCTTAAAGGAAAAAGCAATAGAGAAACAAGATGTTAACGCTATTAAGCTATTCTTAGAGTATTACTTAGGTAAGCCAAAAGAAACTATTGAAAATATAAATATAGATGCTAACAAGTTAACTCCAGAAGAAATAAAAGAGATAAGTAAAAACTTAGATGAATATTACTAAAAAGGATAAAGTATTAAAAGTAAAATGCGAGAATGATTTACTTTTTTTTACTAGATACATCTATAAAGAAAATACTAATCGTAATTTTATAATTGCACCTCACTTTATTGAGATAGCTAAAACTTTACATAAAGTACACAAAGGAGAAATAAATAGATTAGTTATTAATATCCCTCCTAGATATGGTAAAACTGAGTTAGCAGTAAAATGTTTTATTGCTTGGTCTTTAGCAAAGAATCCACAATGTAAATTTATACATTTATCTTATTCAGATAGTTTAGCATTGGATAACTCAAGTCAAACAAAAGAATATATTGAAAGTGATTCGTTCCAACAACTTTGGCAAATGAATTTAAAAAAGGATGCTCAAAGTAAATCTAAATGGTTTAATGATTTTGGTGGTGGTGTTTACGCTACTTCTTCAGGTGGTGCAATTACTGGTTTTGGTGCTGGAGTTTCAGAATCAACTGAGTTTAGTGGTGCTATTATTATTGATGACCCTTTAAAACCTGACGATGCTTTTAGTGAGATTAAACGTAAAGCAATCAATGACAGATATAATAATACTATTCGTTCTAGGGTGAACAGTAGAGATACTCCTATAATCGTAATTATGCAAAGGTTACATGAAGATGATATGAGTGGTTATTTATTAGGTGGTGGAAGTGGTGAGGAATGGTATCACTTATGCTTACCAGCATTAGACGAAAATAACAACCCTTTATGGAGTGATAAACATACATTTGAAGAATTAGAGAGTATAAGGCAGTCAGATAGATATACTTTTGCTGGTCAGTATATGCAAAAACCTGCACCTGATGAGGGTGGAGAGTGGAAAAAAGAATGGTTTAATATTGTAAATCAAAATAATATACCTAGTGGAATTGAATGGAATATGTATGTTGATGGTGCTTACACTAAAGAAACATCAAATGACCCTACTGGTATTCAAATAGCTGGTAGGTTAAATAATCAATTATATGTACTTACATCAATAGATAAGTATTTAGAAATGCCTGAACTTATTAGATTTATACCCAACTTTATTACATCATTAGGTATAACCATTAAGATGGTTTATGTCGAACCGAAAGCGAGTGGTAAATCTATTGTACAGTTGTTAAAGAATCAAACTAATATAAATGTAGCAGAGATTAAAAGTAAATTGACAAGTGTATCTAAAATAGAAAGAGCTAGAACAGTATCCCCATTTATTGAGGGTGGTAAAATAAATTTAGTAGATGGTAAATGGATTGATAATTATTTAAGTCAAATTGCAATGTTCCCAAATGCTAAACATGATGAGCATATAGATTTAACAAGTTATGCAATAGATTTAGAATTAATACAAGGATTAAACAGAGGTAAGTATAACATTTTATAAAGAAACTAGTTAAATAGTATGAAAGTTAAATTAACAATTCCAACATCATTAAGTGAGATAAAACTCAAAGACTATATTCGATTTATGAATGTAGTTAAAGGTTCTAATGACAATGAATTTATTAATCAAAAGATGGTGGAGTGCTTTTGTGGAATAGATTTAAAAGATGTAGCTAAGATAAGTTTAAAAGACTTAGATGAGTTAGTTATTCATTTCAATAAGCTATTTGAAACTAAAGGAAAGTTTATAGAGCGTTTTAAATTTCAAGGTAAAGAGTTCGGTTTTATTCCGAACTTAGATAAGATTACTAATGGGGAGTACATGGATATAGATAGTAATATTTCCGATGTAAACAACTATCACATATTAATGGGTATAATGTATAGACCTATAACGCAAACGTACAAGAACAAGTATTTAATTGAAGATTACGAACCCGACAATATTAACTTTGATAGCTTCAAAGAATTAACCTTAGACATAGTGCTTCCAGCATTGGTTTTTTTTTATCATTTAGGGATAGAGTTGTTAAAAGTTTTGCCTCATTTTTTGGAGGAGGAAGCGAACAAAATGAATACTCCGAAGAGTATCAATTCGGACAAAAGTGGGGTTGGTATCAATGCTTATATACACTCGCTAAAGGAGATGTTACCAAGTTTGACAAAGTTAGTAGAGAAGAACTTTTTAAGTCATTAACACTATTAACATTTGAAAACGATAAAACTAAAATAGAGATTAACCAAGCTAAGAAAAGAAATAAACAATGATAGATTATTACGATATTACAGATAAGTTAAGAGATGCTTTACTTGCTGAGCCTTTCTGCAACACAGTTACTAAAGGAGGGATTGATAGGGTTATGAATGCTAAACAAGATATGTACCCTTTATCACACTTAATGATTAATAGTTGTACACCTAATGGTAACACTTTATCTTACAATGTGTCTATTTTAGCTATGGATATTGTAGACATATCTAAAGAAGAAACAACCGATATATTTGTAGGTAATGACAACGAGGACGATGTGTTAAATGATATGCAGTTACTTCTTATAAGAATAGTAAAACTGTTAGAAGCTGGTAGTTTATATGATGAGCATTACACTTTAGGCAGTGCAAACTTAGAGCCATTTATGGATAGGTTTGAAGATGCTGTTGCTGGTTGGACTTTAACAGTAGACATAATTGTACCAAATGGAATGACTAAATGCTAGATAGAGAAGAAACTCAAAAAGAATTAGACAAGTTTAGGAAGTATGTTATACAACAAGCTAGAACAAATCTTACGAAGTCCAAAAAGAACACGTCTAAGAAGTTGTATAATAGCATTAATGGTGTTAGTAAGGTTAATCCAAATTCAATTAGCTTATACTTTGAGATGCTTGATTATGGTGTTTACCAAGACAAGGGAGTAAAAGGTTTAAAAAGTAACTATATTGAAAATAAAAAAACTCCTTACTCATTTAAAAAAGGTATAGCTAGTAGGCAAATGCTTAAAAACCTTGATAAATGGATAGTTAGAAAGGGCATTGCACCAAGAGATAAAAATGGTAAATTTATAAGTAGGCAAGGTTTAAAATTTGCAATAGCTAAAAGCATCTTTAATAAGGGAATTAAAGCAAGTTTATTTTTTACTAAACCATTTGAGAAGGCATACAAAAACCTTCCAAACGAGTTAATAAGTGCATACGGATTAGACATAGAAAAAAACTTTATAGATAAAATCGAAACTAAAAAATAATGGCAAACATATACACTAGAAGTCCTTATATTATTCAAATAAACGAAGCTAGTCAAGTAGGTACGAAAGTAGAATTATTTATTTCAAGTGGTACAGATGCTACACCAACAAACCCAACTTACACGCTAAGCAAACTTATTCCAGCATCTAACAAGCCTGAAACAGAATACAACATTTCTCCTTACATAAGGGAGTTCATGAATTTTAATAGCATTGTGAGTGCTTACGATGATGATTACATGAATGTAAATACTTTCGCTCAAGTAGTAGTAAAGAGGTATAAGGACATTGGTGCTGGTTACGTTTTAATTGATACAAATACTTATTATGGTTTTGATGGATATGGCTATTACGAAGAGGGTGCTAATCCTACTTTAGTTCGGTCTTTAATGACTGAGGGAACATACTATTATAATTACGATTCTACTGTTAACTTAGCAACTGATTTTAATGAAGTGCCAAGTTCAATTGGTGTACCTTTAAGGGGTGCAGACAATGAAGAGTATAAAGCAACTTATACGAATTTAGTTAGTGGTGCAAGTGTTAGTGTTACCAAAACTAAAAACATTATGGGTGGTGGTACTTACAATTACCCTAGACAATTTAAAACTGTGTTAGATGCTTATTATGCTGATGGGAATAAATTAGAAATAATTGATAATGTTACTACTACTTTACTTGCAACGTACTACTTTTACCCTAAACCACAATGCAAATACGAACCTGTAAGATGCGACTTTGTAAATAAGTTCGGACAATACCAAAGGTTATGGTTCTACGCTGCATCAAATGACACTATTAGCATTAAAGGTAGTGAACATAAAAAACTTCAATCTAGCATTACAAGTTACAACACTATCGAGGGACAAAGCAAAGAATTTAATCTAAATGGTAAAGAATCTATTAAGGTTAACACTGACTGGGTGGATGAAGATTTTAAGAATATTCTTAAAGAGATAATGCTAAGTGAAAAGGTTTTAATTGATGGTAAACCAGCTAAGTTAAAAACAAAGTCTACTGAGTTATTTAAAAACATAAACACTAAACAAATTAACTACGCTTTAGAATTTGAGTTTAACTACAATGTAATTAACAATGTAATATGAGAAGTGTACAGATATACATAGAAGGAGAAAGAGATAGTAATGACTATACAGAGATAGAATTATTCGACGATGAAAACATTGGTATAAATCTTTCTATACAAAATATTCAAGACATCTCAAAGGTGTTTACTGACTTTTCTCAAAGTTTTACAGTGCCAGCAAGTTCAGTTAATAATGCAGTTTTTAAGCATTTTTACGAGAATGCAGTAGAGTTAGACCCTACACTAATAGACCAAAGATTAAGAAGAAATGCTTTTATAGAAATAGATAGAACACCTTTTAGAAGTGGAAAAATACAACTAGAGAAAGCCAACTTAAAAGATGGGCAACCTGAAAGTTATACTATTACTTTTTATGGGGATTTAGTAAATCTTAAAGACTTATTTGGTGAAGATACTTTAACAGATTTAGATTATAGTAATGTTACTGCTCCTTACTCTTTGAGTGATGTTGCTAATGCTATGACTAGCACCTCAGATTTAGATGTGCGTTATCCTTTAATTAGTTCAGATAGGTTATGGAGTTATGGAGATAGTACAAGTACAGATATTAAAAATAGTAGTGCTGGGATAGATATTTCAGAATTGAATCCAGCTATAAAAGTTAACAAAGTTTTAGAAGCTATTGAAACTACATACGGAATTACTTTTAATGGTTTGTTTTTATCAGATAAAAGATTTAATGATTTATTTCTATGGTGCAATAGAACAACAAGTTCAGAACAAATAGGTAATAAATACGGTATAGTTAATGGGACTGTAAACTATTATAATGCTTACCATCCAACTGATTTAGTTTTTTCAGCTACTGATAATTTAAGTCATGTTTATTTAACTTATAATAACCTATTTACTACTGCTGGTGGTTTTTCAAATAGAGTTAGATTATGGTTATCTGTACATCAGGTTTCAGATGTTACTGCACAATGGACTTGTAATATTTTAAAAAATGGAGTTGCATTTAAAACACTTACTGGGCAAGGTACACAAACGTTAAACATATTAAATGAGTTAGCCACAAGTTACGACTATAAAGATTTACAATTTATATTTTCATCAGATATAACGGTAGATTTAGATGTGATAATAAACCTTGATGTGCAATATTATGTAGGCTCATCTACTACTGCACCATACGAGTTTAGTAATGTAGCTTTTGATACCATTTCAATCTCAGCTACTACATATATGAACACAGTAGTGCCACAACAAAAAGTATCTGATTTTTTTAGTGGGATATTAAAACAATTCAATCTTACTTGTTACCCTTTAAGTGCTACAAGTTTTGAAATAGAGCCATTAGACTATTGGTATCAAAAAGGTGCTGTTACAGATATAACAGATTATGTAGATATAGATAGCATTGATGTAGCAAAAGTGCCATTGTATAGAAATATTAATTTCACCTATGAAGATACTGAATTGTTTTTAAACACTTCATTCGAGAATGATAATCTTAGAAAATACGGAAACTTATCAGAGAACTTTGTATTTGATGGAGGTTCTTTTGAGGTCAAGCTACCTTTTGAGAATATGTTATTCAATAAGTTTACAGATGTAGACTTACAAGTTGGTTATTGTTTAGGTGAAGCCTACGAGCTTGTAAAGACAAAGCCTATACTACTTTATATGTACGATGTACAAAGTGTACCTTTAGGTTATTGGTTAAGGTCAGGAGGTTCTACAAGCTCTCAAACATCAATAAGAAACTTCGGTCAAGACTTAATTAGTAATGGTACAAACTATTCTTTAAACTGGGGTAGTGAGATAAGCTCTTTACTTTTAAATGATAGCCCTTTTTCACTGTATGAAACTTACTATGAAAACTACTTAAATAATCTTTTCAACCCTAAGAATAGGTTAACAAGTTTGAAAGCTATATTTCCAACTTCATTAATTACTTCTTTAGAATTAAACGATAGGTTAATAATTAGAGATAAAAGGTACATTATAAATAATATTAAAACAGACTTAACTACTGGTGAAGTAGATTTAGAATTGATTAACGACTTTAGATTAATATCAAATGACAATCCAGTTATATTAGGAGAAAGCAGCGGTCTTGTTGAGATACCTATATTAGTACCTAACGGTGTTAATGATGTAGATGTTACAACTGCAAGTATTGGAGTCACTTTAGGTGCTACAACTAATTTTACAAGTGATGGATTCTTAGAAGTTAACTATTCAGTAAACCCTAATCAAATAGAATATAGAATAACTGAGGATGGTAACCAAAGAATAACTGAAAACTTAAATGAGTTTAGGAGGTCAGAGCAAGGAGATATATTCGTAATACAACTAGATTTAGAAAACACTTATATAAATGGAGACGTTACAAACACACAAATTTATTTAATACAAGAAGCATGATAAAGAATATACTAACACTACTTAGGCAATTTGATTATATGGTAGGTAGTGAAATAATCGACATAGCAAAAGGAAAAAACGAGTTGACATATAGCTTTAGTGAGGTGTACAAACAAAAGAAAAGAGAGTTAATAAGTAAGAAAATTAATAAGTAATGGCTGAAACTAAAGTAATAAACTTAGAAGTAAAAGATAACTCAGAAGAAGCTGCTAAAGGCTTTAAAAAAGTAGCAGATAGCATTGAAGATGTAAATGATGGTGTTAAAGATACTAACAAAGGAGTTGAGGAAGTTGGTAAAACCACCGACAATATTACTGGAGGAATGGTATCTAAATTCAAAGGTTTATTAGGTTCTGTTAAATCTGTAATATCTTCTTTTGGAATCTTAAAGACTGCTATCATAGCAACTGGAATAGGTGCTTTATTAGTTGCTATAGTTGCAGTTAAAAATGCTTTTACATCTAGTGAGGAGGGACAAAATAGATACGCTAAACTATTATCTAAAATAGGTGTTGTTGTTGGTAACGTAACAGATATACTTTCTAACTTAGGTAACTCTATTATAAGTTTATCTAAGGCTATTGGACTTGTTCTAGTTGGTGATATTGATGGTGCTAAACAAGCATTTAAAGAGTTTAAAGAGGAGATATTTGCAGTAAAAGATGCAGTAGCTAACTTTGGAGAAGAAACTAGAAAAGAAATTGCTCAAGCTGGAAAAATAGCAGATGCAAGAGCGAAAGCAGATAGACTTGAAAGAAAGTTAATTGTTGAACGTGCAGAAGCAGATAGAAAAAGAGCAGAATTACTAGAAAAATCACAACAAAGACAAAACTTTAGTGTAAAAGAAAGGATAGAGTTTCTAAAACAAGCTAGTCAATTAGAAGAAGAAATAACCAACAAAGAAATACAAGTAGCTAAGTTAAGAAGTGAAGCACTTATAGAAGAAAACAAACTAAGTAATTCTAATAAAGAAGCACTACAAGCAGAGGAGGAAAGTAAAGCAAGGTTAATTGAGTTAGAAACTGCTAGACTATCTAAACAAAAAGAGGTTACTGGGCAAATAAGTGGTTTAATAGAACAAGAAAAAGCTATTGCTGAAGCATCTTATAATGAGCAAGTAGCAAAAAACAAAGAAAAAAACGACAAAATAATTGCTCAAGAACGTGAAAGAGTTAAGAACTTACAACAATTAGAAGATGATTTTTTAAAGGAGTTAGAAGATGCCGAAAATGAGTTTTTTGATTCTAAACTTTCAGCAGAACAATTAGAGATTCAAAATGTACAAGACAAATATTTTAGGTTAATTGAACTGGCAAAACAATTTAACCAAGATACCGCAACATTAGAATTAGCACAAAAAGAAGAACTATCATTAATAAACGAAAATTATAGAGCAAAAGAAAAAGCATTAGCAGATAAAAACAAGGCAGAATCTGATAAAATAGCAGAAGAACAAAAGCGAAAAGATAAAGAACTTCAAGATGCAAAATTTAAAATGACTAATGACACTATAAATGCTTTGATAGGTTTAAATGATTTGTTTAACGCTAAGAATGAAAAAGATGCTCGTAGACAATTCAAAATTAATAAAGCATTAAGTTTAGCACAAGCATCTATTCAAACATTTCAAGCAGTTACAGGTGCGTTAACTGCTGGAGGTAATCCTATTAAACTAGCAACGGGTGCTCAATTTATTGAAGCTGGTATAGCTGCAGCTGTTGGTGGTGCAAATATAGCTAAGATTGCTGGTACTCAATTCGAGGGTGGTGGTTCTGCAAGTGCTGGAAGTTCAAGACCTAGTATATCAACTTCTACTCCTGAATCTGTACAACCTAGTTTTAATATAGTTGGAGATAGTGGTGTTAATCAATTAGAAGCGTTAAAATCACAACCTAGTAAAGCATATGTAGTTAGTGGTGAGGTTAGTTCTGCTCAAGCACTAGATAGGAATAGACAAAGAAATGCAACTTTGTAAAAACACAAAAGGGAGAATCAATTAAGAAACTCCCTTTTAACCTATCTATTGTTAAATGATTTTTCTAAGTTTTCAATTATTTTTTCTTGGATAGCTTTTCTAATTAAAGTTATCTTTGATTTTGGCTTTTCTCCTTTAACATCACAGATTGCTAGATACATTTCATATTCTTTTATTAATGCTTCTTTATAAATTCTATAACAAAAAACCTTATTATGTACCTTGTGACAGTATGTTATGTAATTTTTTATTTGTTTCTCTTCTTTCATAATCCTTGTTTTAAATTTCTACAAATATAATTATAAAAATAAAATATGAAACAAAAAATATAAAAAAAAGTTAATAGATATGAAACTACAAGAAATTGAATTAACAATAAAAGATGAAAGCGAAGATGGTGTATTTGCTATTAGTCTAGTAGATAGTCCAGCAATAGAAGAAAACTTTATTATGCTTTCTAGTCAAGAAGTAGATTTGAAAATTCTTGATGAAGAGAAAAGAATAGTAGTTGGCTTTGCTTTAGTGCCTGAAAAAAGAATTTACAGAAAGGTAAAGGACAAAGAGTTTAACATCTTCTTTACCAAAGAAACTGTTAGCAAGTCTAGTGAGTTATTCATGAAGAAACTAAACTTAAATAAGTTTACAACCGAACACGAAAAAGAAGTGCAAGGTATAAACGTGATTGAATCATGGATAGTAGAAGATGCTAAAAATGACAAATCTAATATCTATAACTTAGGTGCTAAAGGTGGTGAGTGGGTTGTAACTTCTAAGATTTACAATGATGAAGTTTGGAATGAAATTAAATTAGGCAAGTTCAAAGGGTACTCAATCGAGGGTATGTATGATGGGTTTGATAAACTACAAGCTAGTCAAGAAGTAGAAGAGTGCGAAACTGTAAAAGAGATTAAAGAATTTTTAAAAACTGTATAATGGCTAAGATATCAGATTTAACAGAGTTAACGAGTGCAACTGATGCAAGTGAGATTGTAATAAATGATGGCACACCAACAACTAAAAAGATTACAGTTGCTAATTTAAAAGCTAGTTTAGTTAACTATACAAAGTTAGTTTGTTTAATTACTCAAAGTGGAACAAATGCACCAACTTTAGAAATATTAGAAAACACAACTGGTGCAAATTTCAGTACGATTAGACAAGCACAAGGAGTATATCAAATAAAAACTTTTTCAAGTGTTTTTACAAGTGATAAGACTTTAGTTTTGGCTAATAATTTTCGTTACCCATATACTATTGATATAAATAGAACTGGTGTAGACAACATTACAATAGGCACTTATAACGGAGCGTCAACTAGCGACGATGTTTTATTAAATTCAAGTTTAGAGGTTAGAATTTATGAGTAGGGAGTTTGAACCATCAATAAGATTCAAAGAAGTAACTTCTTTAGATGGTACGGAATCTATTTATTTAGATGATGCGAATAGTGATGTCCCTAAAAAGATAGACTATTTAAACTTTGTAAATGCAATAGGTGGTGACATTACGATAGCTAATGGTGATATAGTTTTTGTAAATACTCCTAGTGATTTACCTACGCCAGTATCTAACGTTATCACTCTAGCTGATAATGTAACTTATTATTTTACTACAACAGTAGACTTGTTAGGAGATAGGCTAGTAGGTGGAGAGAATACAGTTATACTAGGCTCTTCATCTGAGAATAGTAGAATAACATCAACTGGCCTAGGTGTTGGTGTTGCTTTGTTTACTACTGAGTGGACTACACCAATAAGGCACGTAACTTTTCAAGATGTTGATACTGCATTAGCTATTGATGGAAGTGTTAATCCTCCTTTAGCATTAGATTGGACTGGTGTTAACTTCTTAAACGTTCCAAATATAGGGTTAATTGATACTGCTGATAACTTTATATTCTCAAAAGGTGCAATATTAAACAGTCAAAACTTACAATTCGATGGTAGTCATGGAACGATAGGTATAGATAATTCAATCTTTGTAGGTAGTGGGAGTGCTGGAAACATACTTGATGTGTTGGCTGGGTGTACAATAACAAGACGTTTTAGGTTAATATATTCATCTGTAATATCTTTTGGTTCTAGTGTTGGTATAAATGTAGATGCAAGTGCTACAATACCGACAGAGGGTTACATTTTAGACACTATTAACTTTAGTGGTGGAGGTACTTATTTAAGTGGTGTTAGTTATACCGATAATAAAACTAGGTTTGTTAATTCTAAAGGTATTGATAATACTGCAGAGATAGGAAACTATTATATGACTAACAACACAACTGTTACAACTATAAGCACAATTAACACACCAGTAAAAGCATTAGGTACAACGACTGCAAACGCAATAAATCAAAAGTTTACTCACACTGATAATAGACTTACTTATGTAGGTGCTTTAATTCGTGATTTTCAAGTAACTGCTACTGTTTCTTTATCTAGTGGTAATAATAATGTAATAGGTGTTTATGTAGCTAAAAATGGAACTGTAATTTCTAGTAGTGAGATGTACTCAACTACTTCAAGTGGTGGTAAAGCTGAAAGTATAACGTGTCAAACAATTTTAGAATTAAACGAGAATGATTATGTTGAAATATGGGTAGAGAATAATACAGCCACTACCGATATAACAACTGAATATCTAAATGTAATATGTAAATCTTTAAATTAAATATAATGGCAAAAAAGAAAACAGAAAGTTTGATAAGTCCTAAAGGTGGTAAACGTGGGTGTCTATGTGACGATGGTAAGTATAGAGCAGAGTGTTGCGATGGTACATTACAAAACCAAGGCATAGGAAACACAACTGGACAAGGGGTTTCAGTTAAAGTAGATAACAGAACTGAAAGGGTAAATAGTTACTCAAGAGGTTGAAAAAGAAACAGTTTAAATTTAAATAGTTAATTAGTATGAAAAAAGAAGTAAAAGATGCTTTAAACGTTTTAAAAACATTTTTAGGAATGGAAGTAAAGCTAGAGCAAATGAAGTTAAAAGATGGAGTTACCATCGTAGAGGCTGAATTATTTGAGCCTGAGCAACCAATCTTTATTGTGAATGAAGATGAAAGAGTTGCATTACCTATTGGAGAGTATGAGTTTGAAGATGGTAAGATTTTGAAAGTAGTTGAAGAGGGGGTGATCTCTGAAATTATGGAGAAACAAGAAGAGGTTGAAGAGCCTGAAATGGAAAAAGAGGAAGAGGTTGAAATGGAAACTGAAAAACCAACTGCTAAAAAAGTAGTAGAATCAACAGTAAAAGAAACTCACTTCTCTAAAGAAGAAAAAGAAAATCTTGAAAAAGAGATTGAAGAATTAAAATCTAAGATTGCTGAACTTTCAAAAGTTGAAGAAAAAGTTGAAGAAGTTAAAGTTGAATTGAGCGAAGAAGAAGTTAAGCCAATTAGTTTTAACCCTGAAAACAAACAACAAGTAGAGATTGTAAAACTAGGAAAAGGAAAATCAAACATTAGTAATATTTTAGAATCAGTTTATAAATTTAAATAATAAATAAAAATGGCAACAACAACTTCAATTACAACAACTTACGCTGGAGAAGATTCAGGTAAATGGGTAAAAGCTGCATTATTATCAGCACCAACTTTAGGTAAAGAATTAGTAACTTTAATGCCTAACGTAAAGTACAAATCAGTACTTCACAAACTTTCAACTGATGGACTTTTAAAAGATGCTTCATGCGACTTTACTCCAACATCAACAGTTACTTTAACTGAAAGAATTATTACCCCTAAAGAATTACAAGTAAACGTTACTCTTTGTAAATCTGATTTCGTTGATACTTGGTCTGCTATCGAGATGGGTTACTCTGCACACGATGTACTACCTAAATCATTCGCAGATTACTTATTAGCTTATATGTCTGAAAAAGTAGGAGCTGCTAACGAGGTTGCTATTTGGAATGGTGCTACTGGTACTTCAGGTTCTTTTGATGGTTTCATGACATTGTTAACAGTAGATGCTGCTTTACCAGCTGCAAATGAGGTGGCTGGAACAACTTTAACTGCTGCTAACATTGCAACAGAATTAGGTAAGGTTGCTGATGCAATTCCAGCTGCGGTTTACGGTAAAGATGACTTGAGAATTTATATTTCTCAGAACGCTTACAAACTTTACGTACGTTCTTTAGGTGGATTTGGAGCTTCAGGTTTAGGTGCTAATGGTTTTGATGGAAAAGGAAATAACCAAGCATTTGGAGATTTAATGTTTGATGGTATTCCATTAGTAGTAGCTGAGGGTTTAACTGCAAACCAAATGTTAGCTGCTGAAAAATCTAACTTATTCTTTGGTACTGGTTTACTTTCAGACCAAAACGAAATTAAAGTTATTGATATGGCAGATTTAGATGGTTCTAAAAATGTTAGAATTATCATGAGAATGACTGCTGGAGTTCAATATGCAAATGTTGAGGATATCGTAACTTACGGAATTACTAACATAGCAAATTAATAACTAAATAAATTCAGAATTAAGGGGAGGGGTCAAATACTCCTCCCTTTTTTTATAACTTTAAAAAATATAAAAATATGGCTTGTTTATTAGCAAATGGTCGTGCTGAAGTTTGTAAAGATGTAGTGGGTGGATTAAAAAACATTTACTTTGTCAATTACGGAATTGATGCAGCTGACATAACGTACGATGCAACTGATACGGACATGATTGATGCAATCACTGGAGTTACATCATTATATAAATTTGAATTAAAAGGAACTAACTCTTTCGAGCAAACAATTACATCTTCAAGAGAAAACGGAACAACATTTGTAGAGCAAACTTTAGCAATTCAGTTAAAGAAACAAGATGCTGCTACTACAAAGAATGTTAAGTTGTTAGCTTATGGTAGACCTCACATAGTAGTTGAAAATAATGCTGGGCAATACTTTTTAGCTGGTTTAGAACGTGGAATGGACGTTACAACTGGTACTGTTTCAAATGGTACGGCATTAGGAGATTTTAATGGTTATTCTTTAACTTTTGTAGGTCAAGAGAAGATACCAGCAAACTTTTTAGATTGCACATCTGAGGCTACATTAGCGACATTATTTGCTACTGCTACAGTTGATGCAACTATTGTTACTTCATAATTAACTTAATAGAAATGGAAAAGGGTAGCTAATAACTACCCTTTTTTTTTGCAATAACATTCCATAAGAAACATTAAAACGTTTTCTTATTTCATTGTTATTCCTTTATAAAACTACCATCTACTAACTTACCTTTTCTATTCTTTATTTCTTCATAAGCACTATTAACACATTCATTCATATTAAGACCTAATTGCTCACAAAGTATAATTAAAACTATATTAATATCCCCTATCGCATCAATAGTTTCATAAGGGTCTTTTTTAAGTAAAGCACTTGCTAGTTCTCCTACTTCTTCTGTTAGTTTTATAAACTGTTTAGGTGCGTTTTCTTCTTTGACTAGACCTCTTTCTGTTGCCCACTCAATAACCTTTCTTTCTGTTAAACTTTTCATAATTTTTCTATTTCAGATTTAACTCCTTCCCAATATTTCTTTTGAACTATAAATTCACGTTTTGCACTTTTTGTTATTTTATCAAGTTGGTTAATTATACTTTCTTCAAATTTAATAATTTCATCAACAGCAATTAACGCACATTGTTTTGAGTCTTCCCAACCATCACTATATAATGATGATTGCATATCATTTACTAACTGATCTGCTTTTTCTTTTGGTGTCATAATCTCTTTATTTTACCAACCTTTTTCATTTGTTATACAATAATTACTTCCAGGATGTGCATTCATCCAATCCCCCTCATACAGAGTAAATGTTTTATAATTATCTGTACAAGCATTTCTAATTGTTACAGAGTAGTTTGTAATGTCGTCTGATACTATCATACCACAATTACAACCCTCATTAATTTTTACATCTTCTTTTTGGCAACTAAATAAAGTTGCTAATCCTAATACTAATACTACTTTTTTCATAATCTTTGTTTTAAATATTTGTACAAATATAATAACTTTTTTAAACCTAGAAACAAAAAAGTATTTTTTTAGTTAATAGATATGCAAGTATTAACAACTTCAACAAGTGAGCAAAGTATAAAGGTTACAACTAGAGAACCTTTAACTGCTTCCGATATTATAGCATTAACGAACGAATCGACTAAGGTAGTTGAGTACATTGCTATTAATTCTTATTCTGATGGTGGTTACTACACAATAGTTAACGCTAACTTTAATTTAAGTGAGGGTGTTTTTTATACCTTTAAAGTGAAGAACGGAGGAACGTTGAACACTTTACAAGCTGAAGATTATGAAGAGATTTTAACGGAGGCAAACGATGTAATTGAGTTAGATGGTGTAACAAGTACGCAAAGTATTAAGCATTATGGTAAGATTTTCTGTACGGATCAAACGAATTACGACATAAATAACAATGAGTACACTTCAAAAAGTAGTAATAACGACTTTATATTTTTATGAGAAACGATAATATTAAAATAGTAGAATTAGCATCTTATTCTGCACCTGAAATAACGGAGGATAAAAGAAACGACTGGGTTAATTACGGAGAAGATAACAACTACTTTCAATTCTTAATTGATAGGTATAGAAATTCTACTACAAACAATGCTATTATTAACAACATTACAAGGCTTGTATATGGTTATGGTGTTGGTGCTTTAGATGGACAAAGAAAGCCTAATGAGTACGCACAATTTATGTCGATGTTTTCGAAAGAAGATGTTAGAAAGTTAGTGTTAGAACTTAAAATGCTCGGTCAATGTGCTATTCAAGTACACTATTCTAAAGATAGAAAAACTATTAAAAAGTTCTTTCACATTCCAGTACAATTATTACGCCCTGAGAAGTGTAATAAAGATGGAGAAATTGAAGCTTACTATTATAGTGATGATTGGCAAGACGTGAGAAATTACAAACCTAAAAGAATAAACGCTTTTGGTTTTGGAAAGGGAGAAGTTGAGATACTTTACGTACAACCTTATAGTGTTGGAATGAAGTATTTTAGTAACGTTGATTATTTAGGTGGTATTCCTTACAGTGTTTTAGAGGAAGAAGTTAGCGACTATTTAATTAATTTAGTTCAAACTGGTTTCTCTGCTCAAAAACTAATCAATTTTAACAATGGTAATCCAACACCAGAGCAAAGAGATGAAATCTACAATAGTGTTACCAATAAGTTAACTGGGTCAAAAGGTGCTAAGTTAATAGTTTCATTTAATGATAATAAAGAAGCATCAACAACAATAGATGACATACCTTTGAATGATGCACCTGAACACTACCAATATTTGAGTGAGGAGTGTTTAAGAAAAATAATGCTTAGTCATAACGTTACAAGTCCATTATTGTTTGGTATAGCTTCCACTAATGGTTTTAGTTCAAATGCAGATGAGTTAAAGAATAGTTTTGTGTTATTTGACAATATGGTTATTAGACCTATGCAAGACTTATTACTAGATGCTTTTGATAAGATCATGGCATACAATGGTATAAGCTTAGATTTATACTTTCAAACTTTAAAACCTTTAGAATTTAATGAAAGAGGTGTTCAAGATGAAAACCAAAAAGATGTTGAGATGTCAAGCCAAGAGTTTAATATTGACAACATAGACGTCGAGCAGTACGGAGAGGATATTAACCTTGAAGAATGGGAGTTAATTTATAGCGAAGATGTTGATTACAACAACGAAACTGAATTAGATAAGCAACTAGAAGAATTAAATAACCCTAAAGAAAGCTTATTATCTAAGGTTGTGAGATTCGCAACTACTGGTGTTGCTAGGCCAAACGCTAAAAGTGAACAAGATGGTGTTAAATTCAAGTCAAGATATAGATATTCAGGAGAAATTTCTGATAATTCTAGGGAGTTTTGTAAAAAAATGCTTAAAGCTAATAAGCTATATCGTAAGGAAGATATAGAGCGAATGAGTAAAAACCCAAAAGTAAACGGAGAATGGAGTGAGAAAGGTAAAAAAACCTACGATTTGTTTCTTTTTAAGGGTGGTGGTGCTTGTAGACACGTATGGAAAAGAGAGATTTACGCTAAAAAAAGTGATGTAAATAACCCAAATGCTAAAGAATTTACACCAGCACAAACTAGAAAAGCTGGAGAGATTGCACCAAAGAATGATAAAAGAGTATATCAAAAACCTAACGATATGCCTAACAACGGATTTTTAAACAAATAAGAGATGGCAGAAGCGTTATTAATACAACCAATAGACTTAAAACGATTTACTTTTGTAGATGGTAACTTAGATGAAGATAAGCTACTACAATTCGTTAAAATCGCTCAAGATGTACACTTACAATCTTACTTAGGTACAGATTTACTTAACAAGTTAAAAGCTGATATAGTATCTGGTTCTTTAAGTGGGGTTTATTTAAGCCTACTAGAAACTTTTGTTAAACCTATGCTCATTCATTGGGCAATGGTGGAATACTTACCATTTGCGGCGTACAACGTTACTAATAAAGGAGTTTATAAAAGCACCTCTGAAAATGCTGAGAACGTTGAGAAAAACGAAGTAGATTTTTTAATAAATAAATGTAGAAGTTTAGCAGAAAACTACTCGCAAAGATTTGTAGATTATATGGTTTATAATCAAAGTTCATTTCCTGAATATACAAGTAATACGGAAAATGATATTTACCCTAACCATGGAAGTAATCAAATCACTAATTGGTATATATGAAACAAAAAGTCAAATATAAAGTTAAAGAAGAGAACATTAAGAAGTTAGAATTATATCTTAAAAAGTTAGATGGCAGTAGAAAAGAAAATAAGTGAGTTAACGGCAAAGAGTACCGAGTTACAACCTTTAGATTTATTGGAGGTTAGTGAGTGGAATGGTGCAACTTACGACACCAAAAGTATTAGTGGTGAGGGGTTTATTTTACATAAAAAAGCATCTTTAAGTGCTGCACAAATAAGAACGGCTAACAGTGTGCCAGTTTCATTAATATCTGCACCTGGTGCTGGTAAAGTAATTGAGGTTTTAAGTGCTTCAGTTAATTTTCAATATGGTTCGGTTGCTTTTGATAGTGGAAGCACTGCTTTTGAATTACAAATAAATACTGCTGCTACACATCAATTTTTAGCTTCAGGGTACTTAAATGGAACTTCAAATGTATTTGCATTAATGGGAGTTAATTCTTCTACTACTACTCAATTAGTGGCTAATGAGCCTTTAAACTTTGTGTTAACTGGCTCAGATGCAACGGTTGGAGACAGTACAATGGATATATACATAAATTATAGAATAATAACACTTTAAAATAAATAAAATGAGTTTACCAAATTTAGATAAGTTAGTAGCAAACAAAGGAGTATACATTGTGAATGATACTGATGAAGTAACTAAAACAATAGATGGTGTATTTGTGTTAGAGGACACAGTTATAGCTACTTTAAAAGTGGGTGGTGTTGATGCTTTAAGTTCTTACGTTTCAACTCCATCAACTGCAATTAAAGCTGGTGCATACATAAGACCTTTAGATGGTGTTCAATTTAGTGGAATTACGTTGACGAGTGGTTCTGTTGCTTTAATTATAGGTTAATGATGTTTGGTTATGGAATGGGTGTAAGTCCCACAAATCGAGTTTTTAGTGGTGGTGGGGTTAACCCATTATGGGATGGGTTATTAGCTTACTACACCGCAGATAACACTCCTAACGATGCACTAGGTAACTATAACGGAACACTTGTTAACGGAGCAACTTATGGAACTGGAATAATTAATCAAGGTTTTAGTTTAGATGGTGTAAACGATTATATTGATATGGGTACTTCATTTCCTATTATCACTGGAGATATGACTCTTTCTTTTTGGTTTAAGGGTGCTTGGCAAGGCGTAAACGTTGGCGGGCTAGGTAGGTTAGGAGGAGGCGGTGCTAGAGGTTTTCAGTTCGGGTCTAGTACACTCAATAATTTTTTGAGATTTGATTTAGCACCA
>Ga0228614_1000305_pt1 | contig 29344 bp, 23 predicted proteins | sample 15DmetaG_FD_190531 | JGI IMG/M metagenome (GOLD analysis project Ga0228614, IMG submission 190531) | Seawater microbial communities from Monterey Bay, California, United States - 15D | ecosystem: Environmental > Aquatic > Marine > Coastal | place: USA: California | collected 2016-10-13
AGTTGTTTTTGTATCATTAGTGGTTATTTTTCTTGCGCAAAACATTTATTATGTTTACAAGTCAATTAAAACATATTTAAAATATAAATCAAAAATTGAGCAGCTTTATTCTTATACAGAAAATATAGACGTTTCATGGATAAAGATATTGATTGTAGGTTATGTTACTTTCATAGCTTCTATTTTAGTGATAAACTATTTTAATGGACCAGTATCAAATATTGTTTTTAATCTAATTGTTTTAGTTTATATAGTTTATATTGGACATAATGCAATGAAGCAAAATTCAGTTGCGATATCTGATGCAAAAGATTTAATTAAACAAAATGAGGACAATAAAGATAAACATCTATCAGAATCTCAAATTAAAGTTTTTCAGAAAATTAAAGAGGATTTATTAGAAATAATGAAAAAAGAAAAACCTTATTTAGAACAAAATTTAAATATATTTATTCTTGCTAAAAAAATAAACACAAATAGTAAATACCTTTCTCAAGTTATAAATCAAGAATTTAATAAAAGTTTTGTTCATTTTATCAATGAATATCGAATAGAAGAAGCTAAACAAATTCTTTTGGTTAATAATAATTACACAATAGAAGCTCAAAGTCAAATGGTTGGTTTTAAATCAAAATCTTCATTTAATATAGCTTTTAAACGTCATACCGGTTTAACACCAACTCTTTATATTCAACAGAATAGTTAGATTAATCTTCAGGATTTTATTGTAAGTTCTTTCTATTGAGCTTCTTAATTTGTTGTTTGAAAATTAATATTTAATGTTTTTACAAAATAGGTTGCTTTATAAGAGCTGAGCTATAACTTTGTTATAATTTTAATTAATACAATTTGTCATTCATCTATATATTAGTTAATATAGGTTTCTTGAAAAAATATGGTAAACTATGGAGTGGGTTAAAAAAAATCAAGAAGAGATAAAAAGTAAAATTTTTATAGCTTTGAGTAAAAATGTAAACTATCAAAAAGAAACTGTAATTGGATTACCTGCTTCATATTTAGATGAGAAAGTTTTCAGTCAAGATAAGTTTGATTTAAATGAAACTCCTTTTTTATTTTCACTTTTATCCAATCCTAATCATATTGGTTGCCACACATTAGGTGAATCTGAAAATTATTTTGCAGGTACTCATGAGTTAGAGAGGGAAGTGATTTCAATTTGTTCAAAAAGTATCTTAAAAGGAGGGGAAGAAGAATATGATGGCTATGTGGCTTCTGGAGGTACTGAAGCTAATATGCAAGCTATATGGATTTATAGAAATTATTTCATTCAAGAAAAAAACGCTTCTTTAAACGAAATTGCGTTATTATGTAGCTCTGACAGTCATTATTCTATGGCAAAATCATCAAACGTTTTAAACATATCTATCTATAAAACAGAAGTTGATTTTGAATCAAGAATGCTTGTCAAAAAAGATGTTCAGAAGATAGTTAGAAAAGCAAATTCTGAAGGTAAAAAATATTTTATAGTTGTTGCTAATATGATGACAACAATGTTTGGCTCAGTTGATGAATTAATTTATACAGAAGTACTTAAAGAGGAGGGGTTAACATTTAAACTTCATGTTGATGGTGCATACGGAGGTTTTTATTATCCTTTTATTCATGAGGGAGAAAGTAATTTAAACTTTTCAAATCCAGACGTTAGTTCGGTTACTTTGGATGCTCATAAAATGGCTCAAGCTCCCTATGGTACAGGTATATTCTTAGTGCGTAAAAACTTAATACATTACGCTACAACTAAAGAAGCTAGTTACGTGGAAGGAGAGGATTGCACTTTAATTGGTAGTAGATCTGGGGCTAATGCAATTGCAATTTGGATGATCTTAAGTACCTACGGTCCAAATGGTTGGATGGAAAAAATGTTTATTTTACAGAAAAGGACAGATTATATTTGTAAAGAGCTTTCAGCTCTTGATATTTCTTATTATAGGCATCCAAGTTCTAATATTGTTACTATCCAATCTGATTATGTTTCAATTGATTTAGCTCATAAGTTTGGTTTAGTTCCTGATAATCACCACTCGCCAAAATGGTATAAAATTGTAGTAATGGAACATGTTACAATGGAAAAAATTACTGTTTTCCTAGAAGGAATGAAGTTAACTATTCAGAATATGCTTTAAAATTCAATAAGCTTATTTACTTTTCTTACTTTTGGAACCCTTCAGGTTATAGCTGATTTGTTTTAAAGTAAGATTAATGGTTGAAAAGGATAAAGTAATCCCAAAGTTTACAAGTTATCAGAAGTTTGTTATTGTTATTTTAGCATTAACTCAGTTTAGTGTTGTTTTAGATTTTATGGTAATGTCTCCATTAGGGGATATGTTGATGAAATCAATGACTTTGTCTACTTCAGAATTTGGAGTTTCAGTATTTGCTTACGCTTTTAGTGCAGGTGTTTCAGGTATATTAACTGCTGGTTTTGCTGATAGTTTTGATCGAAAAAAACTATTGTTATTTTTCTATATTGGTTTTGTCTTGGGGACTTTATTTTGTGGTTTTGCTAATACTTACCCTCTCTTAATAATAGCAAGAATAATTACAGGTCTATTTGGTGGTGTGATAGGCTCTATTTCCATGGCGATTGTTTCAGATTTATTTGAGTTGAAGCAGAGGGGAAGAGTAATGGGTTTTTTACAGATGGGGTTTGGTGCTAGTCAAGTATTAGGTATTCCTATTAGTTTGTTTATGGCTAATAGATGGGGGTGGCAATCTCCTTTTTTTATGATTGTTTTTTTAGCTTTTATTATTTGGTTATTGATACTTTTTAAAATGAAACCGATTAATCTCCATTTAGATAATCAAATAAAACTTAATGCATTTAAACATCTTGTTAGTACTTTGTCTAAGCGAGATTATCGTATAGGTTTTATGGCAACAGCTTTAATGTCACTTGGAGGATTTATGATGATGCCTTGGGGGAGTTCTCATGCTATAAATAATTTAAAAGTTACCGCAGATCAATTACCTTTTTTATTTATGTTATCAGGTATTTGTACTTTAATCATAATGCCAATTGTTGGGAATATTAGCGATAAGATGGATAAATTTAAACTGTTCACAATAACTTCAGTATGGTTAATTTTTATGATTTTAATTTATACTAATTTAGTACCTGTACCATTTTGGTTGGTTGTTGTTCTTAATATATTCATGATGATTGGAATTACTTCAAGGATGGTACCTTCTATTGCTTTAGTAACAGCTTTGCCAGAGTTGCACGATAGGGGTGCTTTTATGAGTATTAATTCGTCTTTACAACAAATGTCTGGAGGAATTGCTGCAGCTATTGGTGGAATGATTGTTGTTCAAAAAGGCAATTATAGTCCATTAGAGAATTACGATGTTTTAGGAATTGTAATTGTATTTATTATTATCGCTTGTATTTTGAACCTTAAGAGAGTAGATAAAATAATTAAGAATAAGCAGTAAATTCAATATGTTATTTAAATAAAACCTTAGTTTTTAATCATATTTTCTTTCATAAGGATAGTTTCCAAAATAAGGACTTAATAAATTTATTCGATAAACTCTTTTATCAAAAACATTAGAAAGAGCGATAACACAAGCAGTGTCCTCTCGAAGTGTTGAATAGCAGGTAGTATTTCCATGCCACCATCCAGTATGGTAAAAATAAGTTGTTTTGTTTTTTTCTTCAACCATTCGGATCCCTAATCCATAATTTTTTGTTCCTCTACTTTCGTAACTATATCCTTTCAACATTTGATCCCTAGCGTTTTTACTTAAAAATGTATCACAGTAAGTTCCTTTATCCATGTTTAATAAATCTCTGGCAGTACTATACATGTTTTTGTCTCCATATATTGCATCTAGGTAATCAAAAGGATAAACAGACATTCCAGGATTGTATGATTGGGATATACTATCTCTATTTTGGTTATAATCTAGAATGAAAGAATTTTTCATTTCTAAAGGTTCGAAAATTAGTTCTTTCATAGCTTCGGGGAAACGCTTATTGGTGATTTTTTCAATAATCAAAGCCAGTAATGCAAAATTAGTATTGCAATATGCAAAATGGTGGTTGGTGTTAAAGTTTAAAGGAAGGTTGTGTTTTTTTAAAAGTAATACAATATCTTGATTAGTTAATGTTTTATTTAAAGGCCATAACCCGTAAGTGAAATAGCCATAATATGGAATTCCACTTCGGTGGTTTAATAACATTCTAATTGATATTCCTTCATAAGGGATGTCTGGTAAAAAGTTTCTTATATCTTCATCTAAATATAGTTTTTTTTGATCAAAAAGTCTAAGTATAGCTAGGCTAGTAGCGACTTTACTAATGGAAGCTAAGTGTAGAGGTGTGTTTTTTGTTATTTTATCTTTTTGCTTATAATTAGCATAGCCTTTGTATTTTTCGAATATAATTTTACCGTTTTTAGCAACTAAAAATTGTCCATTAAATCTTTTGTCGCCAAGTTCTTTATTGTAAAACCGTTTGACTATTTTTTTCTTTTTTCGGAGATACTTTTTATTTGGTTTAGGGAATTTTGGAAAGTTTTTATTTTCTATACTCTTTTCTTTTTTGGAGTATAAAGAATTCTCACTACAATTTGTAAAAATGAAAGTAGATATTAAAACAATAAATATAGCCTTTAATTTTTCAGACATAAATTCAAAGATATGAATCGAAATGACTCTATTTTAATTTAAAGGCTTATAATTTATTAACAACTATCCGTAAATGATTTATATCATTATTAAAATTTGATTTTAATCATTTTTAATAAATGTGACTTTGTTGAGATTTGTTAAACATAAAATCAAAAAAACAATATTATGAATAATGAAATTGAGTTAACAGGAAAAGAGGCAGAATTAGATGCAAATAGACATGGATTAATTTCCGTTATTCTATTACTTGTCGGATGTTTAGGTGGTATTACGGTTTGGGCTGGAGCAATTGAAAGTGTTTTTAGTTTGACATTAGTGGTTTTACCAACTATGGTTACTTTAAGTTTATTATTAGCAGTTTCTCCAATGAAATTAATAATAAGAATGGCTTATTTATGTATTGCTTTAGATTCGATTTTATTAATATATTACTTATTGTTAGCTTAATAAGTTCATTAAAAATATAAAGAGAAGGTTAATATTATATTAATCTTCTCTTTTTTTTGGGTTAACATTGTTTTTACTTTGAATATCAAATAAAAGGGCGTACTTTTGTAGCCCAATTTTTGAAACAATTACATGATTGAGAAAGAAGTTTACGAAGCGAAAACATTGTACCCATTTCAAGTAAAAACGGTTAATAGTATCTTAGCCGAATTTGAGGAGAATGGAAAAAATTTCAATTTACTATTTCAACTTCCTACAGGTGGAGGAAAAACAGTTATTTTTTCAGAAATAGCCAAGGAATTTATTCAAAGAACTAATGAGAAGGTTCTTATATTGACGCATAGAATAGAGCTTTCAGTTCAAACTTCTAAACAGTTAAAAGCTATTGATGTTAATAATAAAGTCATTAATAGTAATGTAAAAACAATTGAAGACCAAAATGAGTACCAGTGCTATATTGCAATGGTAGAGACTTTAAATAATAGACTTCAAGAAAATGAAAATTTCATTGAAGGTGTTGGTTTAGTAATTGTGGATGAGGCGCATTACAATAGTTTTAGAAAAATTTTCCAATTTTATGGAGATGTTAATATTTTAGGTGTTACAGCAACGCCTTTAAGTAGTAATAAAGCTTTACCATTAAATGATAACTATAACAAACTTTTAGTTGGTGAAAGTATTCTTTCTTTAGTTGAGTCTGGTTACTTAGCTTCAGCAGAGACATATACTTATGACGTTAACCTTCATGGTTTAAAGATTGGTTCAAATGGAGATTTTACGGTAAGTAGTTCCGATTCGGTTTATGGTAATTTCTTTATGCAAGAAAAATTGTTGTTTGCTTATGAAGAAGTAGCTGTTGGATCTAAAACTTTAATATTTAATTCTGGTATTGAAACTTCCCTTAGAGTTGAGGAAACATTTAAAAAAAGAGGTTTTAAAATAAGACATTTAGATTCTACTTTTAGTGATCGAGATCGAAAAGATGTATTGGTTTGGTTTAAAAATACACCAGATGCTATTTTAACTTCAGTAGGAATCTTGACAACTGGTTTTGATGAGCCAACTGTAGAGACAATTATTTTAAATAGAGCAACTAGATCTCTAACTCTTTACCACCAAATGATTGGTCGTGGTTCTCGAAAGTTACCCAATAAAGATTTCTTTAAATTAATTGATTTAGGTAATAATGTTAGAAGGTTTGGTTATTGGCAGGATTATTTAAACTGGCAAGATGCTTTTCGTTTTCCGGATAGATTTTTAGAATCTAGAATATCTGAGTTAGAAGATATGGAGTTCGAAGTTGAATTTGAATTTCCTCGTCATTTGAAAGATAAAATTGATACTAAAAAATTAGAAAGCTTTAATATTAAAGAAGATTATTACGAGTGTCTTGATAATAATTTAAAAGGTAAAATTGCTGTAGATAATTCTCTAGACAATCATTTCGAAGTAATTAAAGCTGCTTCTGGAGATTTTTATGATGGGTTGAGTATTGTTGAAGGTTTACAAGATCACATAGAGCATAGGTTAAAACAGTACACAAAATGTATTTCCAAAAGCACAAATAATTACTTTAAGTACATGATGGAAACTTATAATAGACAACTTCGTCAAAAACTTAGAGAAGTACTTGACGATGAATAAATACATTTATCTAGAATGGTATCTCTAATTGAACGGTATCAAAAGCAATCGTATTTATGGAGAAAGTTTTTATAGTATCTGTAATGGTCAAAATTGAATAATTACTGTTACCATCATTTATACATATAACATTAGTATCTGTTATTTGAGTTAATACTTTTCTTGTTGAGGAACAACATTCATCACAATCTGTTTTACCCTCTTCAATTCCATATTCTAATGTTTTAGACGGATCATTGTCAATATTGTTAAAATGAATGTTAACCCATGATTTAGCATTTGAAGCATAATTTTTAATATTATCGTTGTTAGTCGTTAGGGAAGAGAAATTTATTTCATGTTCAGTAGTGAAATAGTTTTCTTTTGAAATAGTTATCAAGTATTTTTCAATTTTATTTCTTGGGAAGTTAAAACTATAATTACCATTAACATCTGTTTTTGTAGAAGAAACAAAAGTAGACTGTTTTGATCCCACCTCAATTTCATATAGTTCCAAAGTAGCATTATTTAGTCCTTTATCAAAACTATTATCTTCAATTACTCCTTTTATAGTAAAGTTAGGTGTTTCTTTTTTACATGCACTTAAGGCTAATAAAAAAATGATTTGTACAATCAAAAAAAGTCTCATGGTAAATAGTTTAAAAGAAAAAAAACGTACTTCAAGTAAAAATAAAACATTTTTGTGACTTGTGTACAATAGGTTGTTAAAAAACAACATGGTTATCGTGTGGTTAGCAAGTTGATTTTTATTTATTTTACTTAAATGTTTAATAAACAAAAAGATTCCATGAAAAGAAGTTTTTTATTGATTGTACTTTCAATAATTTCTCTATTTTCTCTTTACAGTTATATTGATGATAATGAAGGTTTATCTAATGAAGACCTTTGGGTAATGGATACTTTTTCAAAAATGACTTTAGACGAAAGGATTGGGCAATTTTTTTTTGTTGATGTAAAGGCTTTTTCTAAAAATAGAAAACAAAAAGAAGTTTTAGAACATGTTTCAAATAATAAAGTAGGTGGAATATTGTTTAGATCTCCAGAGTTAGATTTCGTAGAAACTTTTTTGACAAAAGTTAAAACTCAAAATCAACTTCCTATGTTTGTAGGAGTGGATAAAACAGTTGAAAGTTTTGATTCATTTAATCCAGAAATAAACTTCCCTTCTAATTTAACACTAAGCATAGCTAATGATAAGAAAATTGCTCAAAACATAGGAGAGCTAAAAGCCGATTTTTATAGAAGAATAGGAGTTAATGTTGATTTTTCAATTGATGCTAACTTAGCTTTACCAAATGTAGCTATTAAAGAAGAATCTTTCGGAGAGGTGCCATTGCCTGTTTCTAGACTAATAAGTGGAACTATTAAAGGTTTTCTATCTCAAGGTGTTTCAGTTGCGGTTAAAGATTTTCCTGGTGTTAGTTCTCAATTACTTGACTCAAATAATAATTATTCTTTAGATGAAAAAATAAAATCATTAAATGCGGTAAATCTTTTGCCATTCCGTGAAGCTATAAAAGCTAATGTTCCTTTTATGATTATGGGCAATGTTGTCGTTAGGTCAATAGATTCATTAGGTTTGCCAATGTCACTTTCTAAAAATGCAGTTTCTTTTCTCAGAAATGAACTATCATACAAAGGGTTTATCGTAGCTGATGGTTCAGATGTAAGAGGTTTGAAAAACTTTTGTGATCCAAATAAATTTGCTTTAGAATCTTTTAAAGCAGGTTGTAATATATTTATAGGGATTGAAGATATAGCTAAATCAGTTAAAGATTTTGAGTTAAGTGTACTTAATGGTGAAATTGATTTGGAAGAGGTAAATAGAAGGTGCATTGATGTTCTTCGTTTTAAATACAGGTCAATTGTTGAACCAAAAAAACATTCATCCATTAGTAAAGATAAGAAAGAGTATTATCAAAAGATAGCTTATGAAAAAGGTACTATTGTTTTAAAAAATGAAGATAATAAACTTGCAATTAGAGATTTGACAAAAAAATATGCTCACATTTCTATAGGTCCTTTTGGTTTTGCTTTTGATAAAGGGATAGATAGGTTTAAGAAGATGGATCATTTACATTTTTATTCGGTAGAAGAGGCTAAAGAAAATATTAAAGAGGAATTAAAAGACGTGGATCATTTTATTTTAACACTTCACGAAAATTATTATCACAATTCAGACAAAAGTATATTAAATGAAAATTGGAATTCATTATTTGAAGATTTGGATAGTTCAATTGTCAAAACGGTAATTGCTTTCACTTCTCCACTTAATTTGAAAAAAGAATTAAACCTGTCAAATGTAGATGCTTTTGTTTTGAGTTTTGAAAATAATAAGTTTTCACAGGAAAGGCTTTCGCAGTTAGTTGGTGGAGCAACCTCTTCAGATGGAACACTTTCATTTACAATTTCAGAACAGTTTAAAAGAGGATTTGGTGTCAAAGTCGAAACTGGTGGGAGGTTAAAATATTCAAATCTAGATGAGTTAGGAATTGATTCTCTAGTTTTATCAGAAATTGATTCAATTGTTTTAAAAAGTATTGATGATAAAGTTTTCCCTGGATGTCAAGTTTTTGCTGCTGTTAATGGTTCGGTTATGTATAACAAAAGTTTTGGTACTCCTATATATGAAGACACTATTCCTGTTAACAATTTTAATTTATACGATATCGCTTCTGTCACCAAAGTAGCAGCTTCTACAATAGCACTAATGAGATTAGAAACTCAAGGTAAAATAGATATGAATAAGCATATTGGTGAATATATACCTGAATTAGTAATTGGTTCATCGATGTCAACAATATATTTAAAAGACATGATGACTCATCAAGCTGGACTTCCATCTTGGATTCCGTTTTACTATAAAACAATTCATAAAGGAAAATTAGATTCAACACTTTATTCAAAAGTTAAGAAAGAGAATTTTGAAACAAAAGTTGCTGATAGCATTTGGATATTAAATGATTATACAGATACGATCTATAAACGAATAAAGAGTTGTAAGCTAAAAGAAAACACTTATAAATATTCTGACTTGGGCTATTATTTTGTAAAGAAAATTGTAGAAAAAGTAACAGGGATACCTTTTGATGTTTATTTGAAAGATAGTATTTATCTACCAATGGGTTTATCTAATATCACTTATAAACCTTTGGATTTCTTCCCTTTAGAACAAATAATTCCAACTGAACAAGATGAAGTTTTCAGAAACCAATTAGTTTGGGGGTATGTTCACGATCCTGGAGCAGCAATGCTTGGTGGAGTAGGAGGTCATGCTGGGTTATTTGCAAATGCAACAGATTTGGGTAGTTTAATGCAGATGGTTTTAAATAAAGGTAAATATGGTAACATTCAATTTATCGATAGTGCAGTAATTGAAAAGTATACATCTTGTCAGTTTTGTGAAACCAATAGAAGAGGGTTAGGTTTTGACCGACCTAAGAAAAATGGTGGAGGGACTTGTGATAAAGTTGCATCAAGTTCAAGTTACGGTCATTCTGGATTTACAGGGACTTTAGTTTGGTGCGATCCAAAATATCAAATAAATTATGTTTTCCTTTCTAATAGAGTTCATCCAAGTGCTGATAATTGGAAGATTGTAGAACAAAACGTGAGAACAAATATTCAAAAAATCATTTATGATGCAGTAGGTGATTCTAAAACAAGATTAAAATGAAAATAGGAATAGTTTTATATCCAACTTTTGGAGGAAGTGGTGTTGTTGCAACTGAATTAGGGAAAGCTCTAGCTAAAAAAGGGCATGAAGTTCATTTCATAACCTATTCACAACCTGTAAGGTTAGGAAGTTTTAGAGAAAATATTTATTACCATGAAGTAGCATTAAGTGATTATCCTTTGTTTGATTTTCAACCTTACGAAACGATTTTGACGAGTAAAATGGTGGATGTAGTAAAGTATGAAGAGTTGGATGTTTTACACGTACATTATGCTATTCCTCATGCGTCAGCAGCTTATATGGCAAAACAAATTTTAAAATCTCAAGGCATAAATATTCCTTTTGTAACTACATTACACGGAACGGATATCACTTTAGTTGGTAAAGACCCTTCTTTTGAACCAGTTATTACTTTTTGTATTAATGAGTCGGATGCAATTACCACCGTTTCTCAAAGTTTAAAAAGAGATACTTACACACATTTCAATACAGAACGTACCATAAATGTTATTCCGAACTTTATTAAAACAAAGAATCAATTAGAAGATGTTGATTTTAATACAAGGAGAAGGTATGCTAAAGATGATGAGAAAATACTTTGTCATATTTCAAACTTTAGAAAGGTTAAAAGAGTTGAAGATGTATTAAGAATGTTTGCTAAAGTGAGAGAACAAATACCTTCAAAAATCTTATTTGTAGGAGATGGACCTGAAAGAAATAACTTAGAAAGGTTGTGTAGAGAGCTTCATCTTTGTGGGAGTGTAATTTTTGTTGGTAAGGTGAATGACACAGCTCATGTACTTGAAATATCCGACTTATTTGTTCTTCCTTCTGAAACAGAAAGTTTTGGTTTAGCAGCTTTAGAAGCAATGGCATCTGGTGTTCCAGTTATATCATCAGATACTGGAGGTATTCCTGAAGTTAATATTCATGGAGAAACAGGTTTTTTATCTAAAGTTGGAGATACGGAAGATATGGCGAAAAATGCTATTGAAATATTAACTAATGATGAATTATTTATTCAGATGAGGAAAAATGCTTTTGAACGAGCAAAAGTTTTCTGTATAGAGAAAGTTCTTCCAATGTATGAAGAAATTTATGAAAGATTAGTAGGAGAGAGAACTAAATAAAAAGTTAATAGAATGTTAATAAATCGTTTCTACTTCATCTATTTTAACGCTTTAAAAGTGCATTAGTTTGTTATTTTTGTAGTTCAACGATTAAGTATTATTTCCAAACGGATTAATTTATGAGTGAAGATATTAATAAGGGTGAATATTCTGCGGATAATATTCAGATTCTTGAAGGTTTAGAAGCTGTTCGTAAACGTCCAGCGATGTATATTGGTGATGTAGGTATTAAAGGTTTGCATCATCTTGTTTATGAAGTTGTAGATAACTCTATTGATGAGGCGATGGCAGGTCATTGTGATAAGATAGATGTACTTATCAATGAAAACAACTCAATAACAGTAAAAGATAATGGTCGTGGTATCCCAACTGGGATGCATACTAAAGAGAAAAAATCTTCTCTTGAGATTGTAATGACTGTCTTACACGCTGGTGGTAAGTTTGACAAAGATACTTATAAAGTTTCAGGAGGTCTACACGGTGTAGGTGTTTCTTGTGTAAATGCTTTATCTACTCATCTTACAGCAACAGTTCATAGAGAAGGTAAGATTTTTCAACAAGAGTATAATATAGGTAAGCCTTTATACGATGTAAAAGAAATTGGTGTTACAGATATTAATGGTACCCATGTAACTTTCCAACCAGACCCTACAATATTTGATTATACAGAGTATAATTACGATACTTTAGCGGCAAGAATGCGTGAATTAGCATTTCTGAATAAAGGCATCACGATTACTTTGACAGATTTAAGAAATTTAGACGATGATGGTAAACCAGCATTCAATTCTTACCATTCTGAAGGGGGATTAAAAGAATTTGCTCAATATCTTGATAGAAATAGAGAAGCAATCATTTCGGATGTAATCTATTTTGAAGGGGAAAGAGATGGTATTCCAGTGGAAGTTTCTTTAACTTACAATACTTCTTACACTGAAAATATTCAAGCGTATGTAAACAATATTAATACATACGAAGGTGGTACTCACTTATCAGGGTTTAGAAGAGGTTTAACTTCTACCTTGAAAAAGTATGCTACTGAAATGGGGATGTTAGCTAAAGAAAAAATTGAAATTGATGGTGATGATTTCCGTGAAGGTTTGACTGCTGTTGTTTCTGTTAAAGTTGCTGAACCTCAATTTGAAGGACAAACAAAAACGAAATTAGGGAATAGAGAAGTTACTGCTCCTGTTAGTCAGGCGGTTTCTGAAATGTTGTCTATTTATTTAGAAGAACATCCTACCGAAGCTAAATTAATTGTTGATAAAGTTATTCTTGCAGCGAGAGCAAGACACGCAGCTCGTAAAGCTCGTGAAATGGTTCAACGTAAAAATGTTCTAACAGGTTCGGGTTTACCAGGAAAACTTTCTGACTGTTCTGAAAAAGATCCTGCAATGTGTGAAATCTACTTTGTCGAGGGAGATTCGGCAGGTGGAACGGCTAAACAAGGTCGTGATAGAATGTTTCAAGCAATTATGCCTTTAAGAGGGAAAATCTTGAACGTTGAAAAAGCAATGCAACATAAAATCTTCGAAAACGAAGAGATTAAAAATATTTACACTGCTTTGGGTGTAAGAATTGGAACGGAAGAAGATTCTAAAGCATTAAATTTAGAGAAACTTCGTTACCATAAGGTAATCATCATGTGTGATGCCGATGTGGATGGTTCTCATATCGAAACCTTAATTTTAACTTTCTTCTTCCGTTACATGAAGGAGATGATTGAATTCGGATACATTTATATTGCAACTCCTCCTTTATACCTTGTTAAAAAAGGTGCTAAGTCTAGTTATGCTTGGAACGATGTTCAAAGAGATCAATTGATTCAAGAAATGAAAGGTGCAGGAAGTGAATCTTCTGTGGGTGTTCAACGTTATAAAGGTCTTGGGGAAATGAATGCTGAGCAATTATGGGATACTACTATGAATCCTGAGTTTAGAACATTGAGACAAGTAACGATTGAAAATGCAGCAGAGTGCGACCAAATATTCTCAATGTTAATGGGGGACGATGTTCCACCTAGAAGAGAATTTATTGAGAGAAATGCAAAATATGCAAAAATCGATTTATAATTGATATTAATATTTTCTAAAACGCTCTTCTTTTGTGAAGGGCGTTTTTTGTTTTATATAACTTGTATAAAATGCAACCATTATTATATAGCGATCAAAAGGAGATAGAAATTATCTACGAAGACGAGTATTGTCTAGTTGTAAATAAACCAAATAACTTATTAGTTCACCATTCTCATTTTTCTAGAAATGTAGAGGAAGAATCTTTAGTGGAGTTATTGAAAAAACAAGGTTACGATCATCCAATTCCTGTTCACCGTTTGGACAGAAAAACTTCAGGAGTTTTATTGTTAGCTAAATCAACAGAATTTGTAAAACCTTTTCAAGAATTATTTGACAACAATTTGATGGATAAACGTTACGTTGCTTTGTTGCGCGGTTTTGTAAATGGGGGAGGAGTGATTGATTCTCCAGTGAAAAACGAGCGAGGAAATTATAGGGATGCTTTATCAAGTTACAGAAATATCAAACAATTTACTTTAAACATTCCGGTAAAACCTTACCCTGTTTCTCGCTATAGTTTTGTAATGCTTAAGCCTCACACAGGTAGGATGCATCAATTGCGTATGCATGCTAACAAAATTAGTCACCCAATTATTGGAGATCACAAATATGGAAATAGGCACCATAATAAGATGTTTGAGGAACAATTGAATGCTCCAAATTTATTTTTACATGCTTTTAAGTTAAATTTTATTCATCCATTTTCAGAGAAGAAAATTATTGTAAAAGCTAGGTTTCCAAGTTTTTGGGAGGGGGTGGATGGGGGCAGTGAGTTAAGTTGTATTAAAAGGCATTTTATTTGATGAAGAAAATTAAGTCTGTTAAACTTAATCTTTCTTAATAATTGATTACGGTAAATTTTAAATAACTGCATCATTTCTGAATTCTTCAGTTTAAAATCACAAGATTCGTGTTTGAACTCAGTATTATTTATAGCGAAAGACATATTTATTAACAAGTTTTTGCTTATGTTGGGAGGTGAGAGACTTGTTATTGTGTAAGGCTTTAGCGAAGGAAAATTAAACGTCTAATTTCGTTATATATTCGCCAATAACCTTTAGTTCGCTTATTTCATTTTCATGTAACACGATATCTTTATATGAAGAATCAAAAGATAATGGTTTAAGAATTATTGATTTATGAGCCCAATTTTCGTCTGTTATAATTTTTTCACTATGATAAGATTTTATTGTGTAACCTGCTCCAAAATCAGAGTCTTGAATATTGTAATGTTGAACCAGTACAACCTTTCCTTCTCTACTACCTCCAGGGTCTTTTTTAAATAAACACCAAGAACCATTTTTGATCTTTTTATTCATTGACTCACCAATAATTTGACATACAAAATAATCTTCTCTTGCAGATATGTTAATTGGTAATTCTACCCATTCATAATTCTCATATTCAGATTGGATTTGCAAATCACTAAAATCACCAGCTGCGGCATAGATGTTAAATATTGGAACTGCATTTACATAAGGTTTAACATCTGTAAATGGTAATATTCTTAGTCTGCTTTCAGATTTGCATGTAGAAATGTGTTTTTTAAAATATTCACGTAAATTTTTGTCACAAGCATAAATAAAGGTACCTCTAATTCCACGATACATCATGGTTTTGTATATCTTAATTATATATTTTAATAATTCTTCTTCATCTTCTAATGCTTGTTTTCCCTTAGTGTCATGGTATTTATTTTTTAGTACTTTGATTTCTTTAGTTTGTTTGTCATATGTGATTTCCTCACCAAAAATTACTGCAGCATAATTTAAGTCATATCCTTGAACAGTATGAATACATCCCATTTCAGTAACCTCTGTTGTAGAATTTATCCAATCAATACTTTCTCTATTCCAAAACAAATCTACACCATCAATAATGGCGTCTGGTTCATTAGCATTTGTTTTTGAAACCCATGGCCAAGAATATCCAGACATTGATCTACAAAGACCAAATTCATTTTCCATTTCTTGCAAGCGTTTCATCATATATGACATATCATCAAACATTGCTAACTCATAATTCGGATTATTAAATTGTGAGGTGTCATTATCGAGTTTGACGTTTAACAATTTATCGACAAAGGTCATATAATCATTTTCCCCCTTGGAGCGCATCTGTGATACAAGTGTAATTTGTGAAGCGTCACTTCTATTTTTAATTTCATCAAAATTTTCTTTACGTACATCTGCAGGTTTAATGGATTGTTCTGCATCATAAAAAAATAATTGAAATTTACTTGATTTAACAATCCAATCTAATTGTGTTCCGTTCTTTTCTGCTGATTGTACATCTTTACCATCTATTTTTTCGGAGTGGTACAATCCTAATTTCTTGTTGACATTATCAAATGCTCCATAACCCATAATGGATTTTCTGCGAGTTAAGCGGTGGGCTTCATCCACAATTAAAAAGTCATATTTCTTTTTAATTACATCTGTAGGGCCGATAACCATACTACTAGACAAACCATGAACACTTTTGAATACCTGTTTCAAGGTACTTCGTAACGAAGTCATTGGTACAACAAGACCAATACGAAGTTTGTCAGGGTTCTTTTGTTTAAACGAATCTAATTCTAAGAGAAGCGCTTCATCTTCAATGTCTAAATCATGGAGTTCGTATTGACTTAAAGTTGTCAGTAACTTAATTAAATAAATTGCTAAAATGGTTTTCCCTGTTCCAGCACTTCCATTGACAAAAATCTTTTTTATTTTACCACTTGAATAACTTTTGAAGATTTCCAATATGGAATTGTATTGATCTGGGGATAACGATTTATATGGGGAGTACTTATATACATCAGAATTTTCTAATTCCAATAAGTCTTTCATTCTAATGTTCTCGAAAGATAGTTTACTCCAAATCTCTTTAAAGACCTTGAAATATTCTTTTTTTTGATAGTAATTATGACTTGAAACACCACCATTTCCGTTAAGCAATTTAAAATCACCAGCGGCTGTCATATATTGAATAAGGTTGGATTCGATATCTAAAGCTGCTGATTTATTGAAAGATTCGTCTGAGATTATATAAACCCATTTCAAATTCTGTTTTTCTGGATGAACCAAATGATTATTCATCCTATTTATTGCATTCGTTGATTCACCAACGTAAGCCATCATTGTTTCAGTATTGTATAAAATGTAAACAATAGGATATGAATCTCGAACTAAAGCATCATTGCTAATTAACCCAATATCAAGCTTATTAAAAGGGTAACTTTTTACATTTACAGAATTACTAAACATTTATAAATCTTTATATTTTGTAGCTGTTCCTTTTGCTTTTTCTACTGGGTATTTTACACCATTTTTCTTGATTTTTTCAAGTACTATTTCTTTTACATTAAAGTCATATTTTTCAGCAAGAAGAAAGGCATAGGCAAAAACATCTGCTAATTCCTCTTTCACTTTTTCGATTATCGCATCTTCATGTTTTTTCCATAAGAACTCTTCAAGTAATTCACTTGATTCAATGTTGATAGCTAAAGCCAAATCCTTAGGGTTATGAAATTGCTCCCAATCACGCTCATTTCTGAATTTGATTAGTTCTTCTGTGATTTGTTTAATATCAGTCATAACTTATAGTTTTAGATATTTATTAGCCAAATCATATTCCTTTTCAAAAGGCATCTGTAATTGATTTAGCATTTCTGGAATTCCGATTGCCCAACTTACATAGTAATAAGCAAGTGTTTTGTACCCAGAAAAATTACTGTTCTTTATTGATGGAATAGAATAGTTTTTCTTATTAGGGTCAATGCCTTGAGTTCCAATTGTTGCAATTTCAAAAGCAATTTTCTTTGTTTTTTCTTGAGATGTTTTTGAAAAATAATTAATTGCGTCAGCCATATACATTGCAACAGCCATATTTATTTTCTCTGAAGAATTTTCTTCGAGAAACTTCTTCATTTTTCTATCTTCAGAAGGATCGGTTGAATTAGCTCCTAAAGGATCCGATTCAATTTCTTCTAGAACTGATTCTAAGGTCTTTTGACGGTGTTTTGATTCGGGAACTAACTCAAAATATGTATCAAGCTTTAAATCTTCTGCCCAATGTCTTACTAACTCATATTCTTCAGCAGGAGCTTTGTCCTTACGATAATCCTTAAATTCAGTGTATAGTTCTTCTGCTTGGTGTAATTCTGATTTTGTTGGATTAAACTGTTCAATTAAATCAAAATGGAATAAGTTTTTAAAATGTAAAGCATTTATGAGGTTAAATATTTTTGATTTTGAAAGAATCACTTTTGGTGAATTGTCTACAATTTCTTTTCTTGTCGTTGATTCAATCCCTTCTTGTAATAAAGTAAGTAATGATAAAAATTGAATCGGTCTAATCGATTCCCATTGATTAAAAATTCTATCTTCAATAAATAAGTCGATTGGTGTATTGTAAATCTGTCTATTTAACCCATCAAATAGTGCAGAAAAATAATTAGAAATGTTTTCTTCTGAAACTCCATTTTTATGTAGTTTCGAAGCTTCTTTTTCTAGTGAGTAAAAGAATTTTGATTTATTAGATTGGTTACTTGTGAAAAGTTCATTTAAGTTTTCTTTTCTAGCTTCTTCAGCTAATTCTAAGTGGGTTAACTCGTGTAGGATTAAATGTTCAACACCAATGTAATTGGGTTTGTATTTAATAAAGTGATAAACTCTATCGTAATTTTCAGCAAATTCAATTTTTGCAGCTGTTGGAATAGAATCATCTTCTTCAATTCTAATTTCTTTTTCGGTTAAATAAGAAAGTTTAGCAATAAAGGCATCAATTATTTTTTTAGCATCTATTTCCGACTTTAGCTTATTTGCAGTTTCAATTGCTAAATGGAAGCAGTTAGAATAAAGTTGTTTGTTTGTTTGTTTGTTTGTTTGTTTGTGCGATAGATAAAAGCGAGTAATCAAATGCTTTTTTAAAATCATTTTCTTTTTCTGCTACAAGTCCCAAAGCATAATAAGTATTTGGATAACTTGGGTCTGATTTTAATGCTTTATTAAAATATTTGACTGCTTCTTCTTTTCTATCTAGTTGCATTAGATTAGCACCAATATTATTAAGTGTTATGCTGTCATTAGGTTTGACAATTAATACTTGGTCATAGTATTTCATCGCTGTTTCAATGTCATTCTGGAACTTTGCGAAGATATTTCCCATCATTAACAAAGCCCATTCATTTTTTGGATTCCACCTTAGAGCATCAATTAATGAGTTTATGGCTTCTTCTTGATTTCCTAATTCAGAAAATACTTGTCCTTGAATTCGATGATATTCAGAAATATTTGGGTTTGATGAAATTAATTCATCAGCTAAAATTTTAGCTTCTTCAAACTTTGCTTTTTCGCAAAGTGAAATTAATTTTTGAAATTTCTTTCCTTCAACTTCAATTCGATTTGTGTCTATAGTGATTTCAACAAATTCTTTACTGAATTTTATTGTTGGCTTAATGTTTCCCATTGTGTAGAAATCAGAAATAGCTTTTTTCAAGCTATCTTCATTATTTTTTACGTTTGGAAAAAGTGTGTATATGAAGTTGTCTAATGGATGTATTATTATCATTTCTTTTCTTTTCTTTTCTTCTATTTGGTTAAGTAATTCAAGGCTTGTTTGTCTTATAAATACTAGCCTTATTGTAGCTTTTATTTAGCTTATTAACTAACCAAATTTTCTTAATTTCTTTCAATTCTGATACTACTTTAATTGTATTCATTTTAGAACTATAATTATGAAGACAAATGTAATGAAGTTAATTTATTATCTCATAAAATGATTCTATGAATTTTGTTAATGTATTAGTGATATTAGAAGAGGTGAGAAAGCTCATTATATTATGTATTGAACAAAAAAATAAAAAGAGCTTGAAGGTGTTTTGCTTTTTTTTGTTTCAACGGTCAACATTTTTTTTTAGGTTGCTTCTTGAAAAGATTATCTAATGCTAAAATAGAGTAGTACCCTCAAACTATTGAAACAAAAAAAAGTCTTGCAAATTTTGCAAGACTTTAAATTTCATAAATTAATGTATCGTGAAAAGCTTACGCTTGTTTTACGTTTACTGCATTTAATCCTTTTTTACCTTCTTGAAGTTCATAAGTAACTTCATCGTTTTCTCTAATTTCATCAACTAGACCTGAAATGTGTACAAAATACTCTTGATTTGATTCTGCATCTTTAATAAATCCAAATCCTTTTGAATCATTGAAAAACTTAACAATACCTTTGTTCATAATAATAATTTAATTTATTCAAAATTACACATTCTTTATAGAACCAACTAATTTTTTATGTTTTATTTTGAAAAAGTTTTATTTTAATTAAAGTTGAAAACTTCTGGTTGATTGTTTTTCCACGTTTTTAATGTGGTTTCTTTTTGGCTCATTTCTAAGTAGGTGAAGTAGTTGAGCCAATCTCCAAGGTTGATGTAGGTTGAATTTTGGGATAAATCAATGCTTAAAGGAAGGTGTCTGTGGCCATAAATGAAATAATCGTAATGTTCTTCTTTTAAGACTTCTTTGCTATACAGTGCCAACCATTCTTCTTTTTCACCTAAGAATTTTTCATCGTGGTGACCAGATTTTGCCCTACTTTTTCTAGAGGAGGAATTCGCCAGCCAAATACCAAAGTTTGGATGAAGTCGTTCAAAACACCATTGACAGAAACGGTTGTCAAAAATTTTCTTCAATATCTTGTAGCTATAATCTCCAGGTCCTAAACCATCTCCATGTCCAATGTATAATTTCTTTCCAAAAAAGTTTTTTGTGATTGGTTTGCGGTGTAATTGTACTCCCAATTCTTTTGGTATGTAATCAAAAATCCACATATCGTGGTTACCGGTAAATATATGAACTGGTATTCCTGCATCCGTTAAAGCGGCAATTTTACCTTGCAGGCGAACAAATCCTTTCGGTATTGCATGTTTATATTCAAACCAAAAGTCAAAAATATCTCCAACTAAATATATTTCTTTGGCAGTAGGGGTGATGTGGTCCAACCACGCTACGATCTTCTTTTCCCGCTCTAAACTTTTTTCGTAGTTTGGAGCACCTAGATGAAAATCAGATGCAAAATATATTTTTTTTTCAGAGTCAGACATATTAGTGACCAAAAATTTCTTTAAGCGTATTTTCCAACTCTTCTCCTCTTAAATTCGATTTAATGATGTTTCCTTCTTTGTCTATTAAAACAGTGAATGGAATTCCTCTTACGTTGTATTTTTTTGCAGCAGCACTAGACCAACCTTTTAAATCGCTCACATGGTTTGGCCAAGAAAGATTATCTTTTTTTATGGCAGCAGCCCATTTAGCTTTTTCTTTATCAAGCGATACACTCATTACCGTAAAACCATCTTCCTTGTATGCATTGTAAAGTTTCACCACATTTGGGTTTTCTCTTCTACAAGGTCCACACCAGGAAGCCCAAAAGTCAAGTAAAACAACTTTTCCTCTTAAATCAGACAAGCTCATTGTTCCACCATCAATTTTAGTTTCTGTAAAATCTGGAGCTTCTTTTCCAACACCTAAAACATTTTCTTTTTCTTTTTTTGCTTTAAGAGCGTTGAATTGTTTCTGAATTTCTTTTATTGTTCCTGATTCTGGAAAACCTGTTGCAAGTTGAGTTAAAATATTTCCATAAGTCTCTGTTTCGTTTTCCATGTTTACTAAAGATAACACTGGAAGTAAAGCTGCTGAATTTGGATTCTGAGACACAAAAGATTGAATATTTGTTTGGTAGTTAGTGAATTCTATTTTCATAGATTGATTTATTTCAGCCTCTTTTTCAGGAAACTCTTCTAGTAACTGTTTTGCGGAGTCTTGTTTAGATGACCATTTTGAAAGAAGCTTAACAAGTTCATTCATTTTTACAGTTTCGTCTGAGCCAATAATATTAGAGAAATCTTCAATTTTAGAAGCATCTCCATATACTTTAATATCACTACCTTCTCTTAAGATAAGGTTGATATGTTTTTTTCCAACTTTTAAAGCATAGTAGTCTGGATTTTTAATAGTACCTGAAAAATTAAAGTCACCTTTTTCATCCAAAGGGATGCTAATTAAATCGACATAATGTGTACCATAAAATTGTGAAATATAAATGCTATCCTCTGAGTTATTAAATATATTTCCTGAAATTTTAAAATTTACAGCTTCTTGTGCGCTTACGGTTAAACCTATTAGTACGAAAAATGCTAGTGTTAATCTTATCATTATTTATTTTTATTTAGTTTTAGTTAAATAACTCATTCAATTTTTGTTCCAAAGTAGCTCCTCTTAGTCCTACGTTAAGAATTTTACCTTCTTTATCAATTAGTACGGTATGAGGAATTCCTTGAAAACCATATAATGTTGGCATTGAAGATTCCCACCCCATAAGATCACTTACGTGATTAGGCCATGTTAACCCATCCTTTTCAATTGCCTTTTGCCAAGCAGAGATATCTTTGTCTAAAGAAACTGAATATACTGTAAAACCTTTATCTTTAAACTTATTGTATAACCTTACAACATTTGGATTTTCTTTTCTGCAAGGTCCACACCAAGATGCCCAAAAATCTATTAAAACATATTTCCCTCTTAAAGATGAAAGTTTAATTTCTTTTCCTTGTGGGTTATTTAGAGTAATTTCCGGTGCCATCGCATTTCCTGAACTCATCGCTTGGAATTGGTTGAAATTACTTTCAATAGTATTGATTTGATTTTCCATATTTGTTACAATAGGAGATTCTTTAAATCTTTCTTTGTAAGCATTGCCCATTAATTTCAAAACCTCTAAGTTTTCTGCCTCCCAATTTTTAAACCCCATACTAGGCATTAAGAATGAAGTTAATAAGAAGTTTACTGGGTTGTCTGCATCTTTACGAATTGTTGTTTTACAGAAATCATCAATTGGTTTTCTTAAAGCAAAGTATTTTGACATTAATTCTTCTTCTGAAATTGTCCCTTGCTGCTTCCCTAACTCTTCTTGTTTTTTAGCGAAGTCGTTGAATAACTGAATATATTCTGTTAATGTTGATGCCCATTCTGTACCTTCAAATTTGGGGTTGTTTTGAAACGATTCAAATGAAGAAGTTAAAGTGACTTCATCATTAGGTAATAAAGATAAAGCGATAATTTTGTCTTTAGATTCACCTAACCTTAATTGGTAAATTCCCATATCAGGAATATTTCCTAACATTTCGAATTCTCCATTTTTATCAATGCTACAGTTAGCTACAGAAATTACGCCTTGCTGACTCATTGCTTCAAGGTATAATTTTGCTTCTGAAGCACCTTCAATTTTACCACTAATTAAAAAGTTTTCTACTACTTCTGTATCTGGGTTGTCTCGAAGGCCTTTTTTTGTTTCACTTTGGCAAGCAAAAAGAGAGAGTATTAAAGTGAAAGTAAGTAATGTATATTTCATATTGTTTTATTTTTCTAGAGCGTTCCTTAATAATTGATTTGCAGCTTTTGGATCCGCCTTTCCTTTTGATATTTTCATTAACTGTCCCATTAAGAAGCCCGTAAGTTGTTTTTCTCCATTTCGATAACGTTCTACTTCGTTTGGGTTTTGATCTATAACCTGGTTGATGTACTCAATAATTGAATCTTCATTTGATTCTTGAATAACATTTAATTTCTCAGCTATTAGGAGAGGCTCTGTTTCAGGAGTTTTAAGCATTTCTGGAAAAACTTTCTGAGAAGCTACTGTTGAAGAAATCTTTTTAGTATCAATCAAGGTAAGTAAATCAGCCATTTTAGAGGTTGATATTGGGAAATCTTCAATTTCAATACCTTTTTGGTTTAGGTAAGATTTTATATCTCCCATTAACCAGTTTGCAGCTAATTTATAATTTTTTGTATGTTGAATTAAATCCTCGAAAAATAAAGCAATAGATTTTGAATCGGTAATGATATAAGCATCGTATTCAGATAAACCTAATTCTTTCGTATATTTTAAGAACAAGTCCCTTGGAAGTGCAGGCATATCTTCTCTGATAAGGTTTACTTGTTTTTCATCTACAAATAAAGGTTGTAAATCTGGTTCAGGAAAATATCTATAATCATTTGCTGCTTCTTTCGAACGCATAGAAATTGTAATCCCTTTTAAAGCATCAAAAGAACGAGTTTCTTGGTAAAGAGTTTCTCCTTTTTCTACAGCTTCAATTTGTCTAATAATTTCAAATTCGATAGCTCTTTGAACATTTCTTATAGAATTCATGTTTTTGACCTCTACTTTTGTACCAAATTCACTGGCTCCTTTGAGCATTACAGAAACATTGGCATCACATCTAAGGGAACCTTCTTCCATGTTTCCATCACAAATATCAAGGTATCTAACTAGTTTTCTAATTTCAGAAACGTAATTGTAAGCTTCTTGAGAGCTTCTTATTTCTGGTTCTGAAACAATCTCAATTAACGGTACACCAGCACGATTTAAATCAACTAATGTATCATAAACATCCACATCATGAATACTTTTACCAGCATCCTCTTCCATGTGAATTCTTGTCAAGCCAATTGACTTTTCTTTTCCTTCTTCTGTTTTAATGATAACAGCTCCACCAGTACAAATTGGAGTTTTGTCTTGTGTTATTTGATAACCTTTTGGAAGATCGGGATAGAAATAATTTTTTCTAGCAAAATATTGATCTTTTGCAATTTCACAATTACATGCAACACCCATTCGTATTGCATTTTCAATTGTTTTTTTATTCATGGTAGGTAGGGTACCAGGATGACCTAAAGATACAACACTCACATTTGTGTTAGGAGATGATCCAAACTCATTAATATCATTTGAATAAGCTTTTGTTTTAGTTAACATTTGAGCATGTACTTCTAAACCAATAACTACTTCATATTTATCTCTTATATTTTGATCCATTTTAAATCGTTTAATTTTGAATTAAAGTCTTGTAATTAATTCATTCATTATTAATGTCATTTTAGGTTCTTGGCGAGTTGCTACATCTATAACATCTTGCAGGCTTACTTTGTGAATTTTACCTGGAACACCTAAATCAGTAATGATTGAAATAGCGAAACAAGGAATTTCCATGTGACGTGCTACTATAATTTCTGGAACTGTAGACATACCAACTGCATCAGCTCCAATTGTTCTAACATATTTGTATTCTGCCGGAGTTTCTAATGTTGGACCAGTTAAACCTAAATAAGTACCTACAGAAACTTTAATGTTATTTTCTTTCGCAATACTTTCTGCTAACTGAATCATATCAGGATCGTAAGGTTCGCTCATATCAGGAAACCTTGGTCCAAGTTCATCAAAGTTTTTTCCTATTAATGGATGAGCAGGGAAGAGGTTGATGTGATCGTTGATAATCATAATTTCACCTACTTCAAAATCAGGATTAACTCCACCAGATGCATTTGAAACAAATAATTTTTCAATACCTAATAATTTCATTACTCTTACCGGAAAAGTTACTTCTTTCATGTCGTAACCTTCATAGTAATGAAAACGACCTTGCATGGCAACTACCTTTTTTCCGCCTAGTTCACCAAAAATCAACTTTCCTGAATGACTTTCAACTGTAGAAACTGGAAAATTTGGAATGTCTTGGTATTCAATTTCATCAATTATCTTGATTTCTTTTACTAAACCACCTAGACCTGTACCTAATATAATACCAATAGTAGGTTGAACATTCGTTTTAGATTGAATGTATTTTACAGATTCATTAAATTGTGTTAACATACGTATTTATTAATGCTTTAAACTCTTTTTCTCTATCTAGTTTTACCGAAATAGATTGATAAAACCATGGGAAGTCATTTATATTCGTTTTTTTAATTAATTCACCTAAACGCATAAAGTCTTTTTCAGTTGTAACAATGACTTTATCTTCCTTTGCAAATGTATCAAATTTTTGATGAATTCTTTTAATGTCTTCTACTGTAAAATTGTAATGATCTGGAAACTTTATTAATTCAACATTGAAAGATTTTTTTAATTCTTTTTCTAAAGGAGAAGGGTTAGATATACCGGTAACTAAAAGAACATTTTTTGCTGAAAACTCTTTATTATTAAAACTTTTAATTTCTCCATAAACAATACTAGAAAAAAAGATGTTTTTAGTATTAAATTTAAGCTTTTTAAGAATTACTTTTTTGGTAGTTTCTTCAGTTTTTGTAGGAGTTTTGGAAACAATTACAACATCAGCTCTTTCCCTACCAATCATCCATTCTCTTAATGTTCCTGAAGGAAGCATCCAATTATTGTAATACGGTTTTTTGAAATCTGTTATCAATATATTTAATCCAGCTTTGACTGCTCTATGTTGAAATGCATCGTCTAGAATAATAACTTCATTTTTAGGGTTACTTTTTAAAATTCTTTCGACACCTATTTTACGTTTTTCACAAACGACTACATTCACTAAATCTTTAAAAGTGTTTTTATAAAGTTTGGGTTCATCTCCAATTTCTTTACTACTACTTTTTAGTGTACCTTCTATGTAACCTTTAGTTTTTCTTCCGTACCCTCTGCTCAGAATTGTTGTTGAGTGTTTTTTGTAGAGTAATTCTGTTATGTATGCAACATGAGGAGTTTTTCCTGTTCCTCCAACTTCCAGGTTACCCACACAGATTGATTTTTTAGGAATGATATAACTTTTTTGAACTCCAATATTAAAACTGAAGTTTCTAATACCTGTAATTATACCGTAAAGCATAGAGAAAGGAAGAAGAAGTAATTTCAAAAAGTACATATTCAAAAATAATATAAATTAAACTACGATTATAAGAGTACGTATTTATTTAACTTAAAATAACTTATTCAAAGGCTCCAATTCCAAATAACGCAAAGTCATATTTCGATGGATCTTTTGGATCAAATTTCCTTAGTTGAACCATGATTTCTTCTAAAGTTTTTCCGTCATTTTGCTTTCTGGTAATCAAGCCAAGTTTTCTTGCTGAGTTTGCTGTGTGAACATCTAAAGGAATGTTTAATTCACTCATAGAAATACTTTTCCAGATTCCAAAATCAACACTATTTTCATCTTCTCTTGACATCCACCTTAGAAACATATTTAACCTTTTTGCGGCTGAATTTTTTAGAGGGTTAGAGACGTGCTTTTCGGATCTTGAATCGTGTTCTGTTTCAAAGAAATGTTTTCTAAAATTAACAATTCTTCCATTTGCACCAAAAATCGTTGGATGTTTTTCAAACGCTTTTTCAAGTCCACCTTTGTTTAAGTAGATATTGTTTAAACTTCTAAAAAAGAAATCTAAATCTTGAGCATTGAATGTTCTATGAACGAATTTAAGGTCTTTAGCATATTCTTCTTTGTAATGGAGTATAAATTCATACGGATTGTTTTGCATGATTTCCATTAATTTTTTCCCATTATTGATTATGCTAGTTCTATTTCCCCAAGCAATAGTTGAAAGGAGTAGAGCAGATATCTCGATGTCTTCTTTTTTAGAGAATAAATGAGGTATTTGAATAGGGTCAGTTGGAATAAAATCTTTTGTGTTATATTTAATTACTTTCTCATTAAGGAATTCTATGAGTTGGTTCTCATTTTCAAAATTGTACATCTTTATCCAATTAGGTTTCCGTCCTGCATGATTAACTTTCTATCCGTCATTTCGGATAATTCATTGTTGTGAGTAATGATAACGAAAGTTTGATTAAATTCATCTCTAAGGTCAAAAAACAATTGATGTAGTTCTTTTGAATTATTTGAATCCAAATTTCCTGAAGGTTCATCCGCAAATATCACTTTTGGTTGATTGATAAGTGATCTTGCTACCGCTATTCTTTGTTGTTCTCCTCCAGATAGTTCATTTGGTTTATGCTCAGCTCTGCTAGAAAGATTAAGTATTTCAAGAAGTTTAAATGCTTCCTTTTGAGCATCTTTCATACTTATACCTTTGATCAATGCAGGTAAACAAATATTTTCTAAAGCGCTAAATTCAGGAAGTAATTGGTGGAACTGAAAAATAAAACCAATATTCGTATTTCTAAAATTAGATAACTTATTTGAACTTAATTTCAAAGGGTTAATTCCATCAATTAAAATTTCACCTGAATCTGGTTTCTCAAGAGTTCCAAGTACTTGAAGGAGAGTTGTTTTACCTGCTCCAGATGCACCAACAATTGAAAGAACTTCACCTTGTTTAACAGATAAGTTAATCCCTTTTAGAATCTCAAGATCACCGTACCTTTTTGTTAAACCAGTTGCTTCAAGCATTATTTTTTCATTTTAATTGAATGTCCCATTTTATCTCTTTTTGTAATCATATATTCTTCATTATGCTGATTACTTTCAATTTCAATAGAAACATTTTCAACAATTTCTAAACCGTATCCTACAAGACCAGTTCTTTTTGTTGGATTGTTTGTCATTAATTTCATTTTGGAAATTCCAAGATCTCTGATTATTTGAGCACCGATACCATAATCTCTTTCATCCATTTTGAAACCCAGTTTAAGGTTTGCTTCAACTGTATCTAAACCTTCTTCTTGTAATTTGTAAGCTTTAAGTTTATTTATTAAACCAATTCCTCTACCTTCTTGATTCATGTAAATAATAGCACCTTTACCTTCTTTTTCAATTGCTTTCATTGCAGCAGTAAGCTGTGGACCACAATCACAACGACAAGAACCAAATATATCACCTGTTATACAAGACGAATGAACTCTTACAAGTACAGGTTCATCTTTCTCCCAAGTTCCTTTAACAAGTGCTAAGTGCTCTTGACCAGAATTTGTTTCTTTGTATGCATGAAGTTGAAAGTTTCCTTCTTCCGTTGGCATCTTAACATCAACTAATCTTTCAATTAACGATTCTGTCTTAATTCTATATTCTATTAAATCTTCAATAGAAACGATTTTTAAATCAAATTTTTCCGCAATTTTAACCAATTCAGGAAGACGAGCCATCGTTCCATCTTCATTTAAAATTTCAACAATAACTCCGGCAGGTTTAAAACCCGATAAACGAGCTAAATCAACAGCAGCTTCAGTATGTCCTGCTCTTCTAAGAACACCTTCTTTTTTTGCTCTTAAAGGAAAAATATGTCCAGGCTTACCTAATTCCGAAGGCTCAATTGTTGGATCAATTAAAGCTTTAATAGTTTTAGAACGATCACTAGCGGATATCCCAGTTGTACAGCCATGGCCATTTAAATCTACAGATACTGTAAAAGGAGTTTCGTAAGCAGCTGAATTAGATTTCACCATTAATTCTAAACCTAATTCATCACATCTACTTTCAAGTAAAGGAGCACAAATAAGACCTCTGCCATGCGTAGCCATAAAATTTACTATTTCAGGAGTTACGTTTTCAGCAGCCGTTAAAAAGTCACCTTCATTTTCTCTGTCTTCATCGTCAACAACAATGATTACTTTTCCTTGTTTTATATCTTCGATTGCTTCTTCAATCGTATTTAATGTGAATGCCATTTTAGCTTAATATTTAATGTCCTTTATTCGTTTGTGATGTTTTCAATTTTTTCGAAATACCAAAACTCTTCATCTTGTTTTTGCTTATCAGCAATATTGTACCTTTTAATTTTAGTTAAAAGAGTGATTGGAACAGATACTGCAAATCCTGCTAATCCTACTGTTGCAAGAGATACATAACCATTTCCATTAAAGTCTCCAGTTTTAAAATTCATGTTAAGTAATGGTGCAAGAACTAATGTTGTTGCAGCTGAAGCGAACATTGTACTTATACCGATAGAATGAAATAGAGTTCTAGTAGGAGAGGAGTAGTT
>Ga0228614_1000309_pt1 | contig 28959 bp, 23 predicted proteins | sample 15DmetaG_FD_190531 | JGI IMG/M metagenome (GOLD analysis project Ga0228614, IMG submission 190531) | Seawater microbial communities from Monterey Bay, California, United States - 15D | ecosystem: Environmental > Aquatic > Marine > Coastal | place: USA: California | collected 2016-10-13
GCAACAATTATCAATAATAAAGAGATTACTCCAATCAGGTAAACAAACTGTTTAAACCCTAAATTCACAGATTTAACACTTGCTTCCTCGTAACTAACCTCTTCAATCTCATCTCCATAAACGGTCAATAACTGCTTTTTAATCTTAAGCATTCCTGCTTTATTTGCATATATTGCTTTTGGTCGAAAACCTAAAGTAGGTGGCAATGGATTTTCCCCGTCAAAAATGGAAAGGATTTCTTTTGCGTCTTGACCACCACCACTAAATTCTTCAATTGCACCTTCAGGAGACACATAAAAAACTTCTTTGAACTTATCCCAAGTTTTCAACTCTTGTTCAATTTGTTTAATAGCAGTGATAGAAGTGTTTGGTCGAAAGAAAATATCCACTTGTAAACTTTCTTTAGCATTTCTTTGAATCGTTTCTAACCCTAGAACACCACCTATCACTAAGCCCATCATAAACAAAACTAGCGATATACCAATAACTGTTGAAACGTAACTAGTCCTTACACCTCTTCTGTTATATTTCTCCACTTTTTTATCCATCGACTACGAAAGTAGAAATAATTGTTAGATGTTTAATAACCCAAAAACAAAAAAGCTACGATAAAATTGCAATAAATAAAACGTCGACCTTATCTAATGCCCTTATTTTTTGGGTAAAAAAGACTTTTAAACAAATGTTTTATAGTAGAATTTTTTAACGTATTTTTGCACTCTATTTGCCCTAGCTCAAAGAAGCTAGATTACAACAAATAGATTGGTATTTCCATATTGGTTTATCTAAACACAAACCAATTATTATAAATTGAAGATGAAAAACATACGTAATTTTTGCATTATTGCTCATATTGACCACGGTAAAAGCACCTTAGCTGATCGTTTATTACAAACTACCGGTACTATTGCCGATAGAGATATGCAAGCACAAGCTTTGGATGACATGGACATTGAACGTGAAAGAGGAATCACGATTAAAAGTCATGCTATTCAGATGGATTATGAACATAAAGGCGAAAAATTCAGGTTAAACTTAATTGACACACCTGGACATGTTGATTTCTCTTATGAAGTTTCTCGTTCGATTGCAGCTTGTGAAGGAGCTCTACTTATTGTGGATGCTGCCCAAGGAATTGAAGCACAAACAATTTCAAATCTTTACTTAGCTATTGAACACGATTTAGAGATTATTCCAATTCTAAATAAAATGGATTTACCAGGTGCAATGCCTGATGAAGTTTCCGATCAAATTATTGAATTAATTGGATGTGATAAAGAAGAGATCATTCCAGCTTCTGGTAAAACTGGACTTGGAGTTCAAGATATATTAGACGCAATTATTGATAGAATTCCAGCTCCTAAAGGGGATGAAAGTGCCCCTCTACAAGCGATGATTTTTGATTCTGTTTTTAATCCATTTAGAGGGATTATCGCTTATTACAGAGTTAGAAATGGTGTAATCAAAAAAGGAGATCGAATTAAATTTTACAATACCGGCAGAGAATATAATGCAGACGAAATTGGAATCTTAAAAATTAAACCAACTCTTTTTGCTAAAAACGAAGTAAAAGCGGGAGATGTTGGTTATATCATCTCTGGTATTAAGCAAGCAAATGAAGTTAAAGTTGGGGATACTATTACTTTGGTAGAAAACCCATGTGAAGAGTCTATAAAAGGATTTGAAGATGTTAAGCCGATGGTATTTGCTGGTATTTATCCTGTAGATACTGAAGATTATGAAGAACTTCGATATTCAATGGAAAAACTTCAGTTAAACGATTCTTCTTTAGTTTTTGAACCAGAATCATCTGCTGCTTTAGGTTTTGGTTTCCGTTGTGGATTCCTAGGAATGTTACACATGGAAATTATTCAAGAGCGTTTAGAACGTGAGTTTAACATGACAGTAATTACTACTGTTCCAAACGTTTCTTATTTTGCTTACATGCATAAAGATCCTTCAACGGCTATCATCGTAAACAATCCTTCTGAATTACCAGATCCCTCTGGAATGGCGTCTATAGAAGAGCCATATATTAAAGCTCAAATTATTACAAAATCAGAATATGTAGGTCAAATTATGACTTTATGTATTGAAAAAAGAGGTGAACTTACCAACCAAGTATATTTAACACAAGATCGTGTAGAGTTAACTTTTGATATGCCACTTGCTGAAATTGTATTTGATTTTTACGATCGATTAAAGTCGGTTTCTAGAGGTTATGCTTCTTTTGATTATCACCCAACGGAATACAAGGCTTCTGATTTAATCAAAATGGATTTACTTTTAAATGGTGAACAAATTGATGCTTTATCTGCTTTAGTACATAGAAGTAATGCGTTTGGTTTAGGTAAAAAACTTTGCCTGAAATTAAAGGAATTAATACCACGTCAGCAATTTGAGATTCCTGTTCAAGCTGCTATCGGGGCTAAAATTATCGCTCGTGAAACAATTAAAGCGTTAAGAAAAGATGTTACTGCTAAATGTTACGGTGGTGATATTTCTCGTAAGCGTAAATTACTTGAAAAGCAAAAAGAAGGAAAAAAACGTATGCGTCAAGTTGGTCGTGTAGAGATTCCTCAAGATGCGTTTATGGCGATATTGAAGTTGAATGACTAGAGAGATTTAAGATTAAAAAGGGGGGTAAATACATTTTTATGTGGATAAACATAATAATCATGAATTTGTAAAGATTTTTTTACTTATCTTTTGGCTTGACCCAAAAGAAACAAAAAGTCAAGGCTGAACCAATAAAACTTGAAAACTACGAAACACTCCGCAGATTCATCCAAACTTACTAACGCTGTTTACAACAACCAATTCTTGGATTGTTGACAGCTGGAGTTCAAACATGGATTCAGCTTTACTTCGTTTCTTCTTGTTTTCTATATTTCATTGCTTAGGCCGTAAAATGCTTCGACTATTATGTCTCGTTAATATTTTATATTACCAGCTTTTTTTATTTTATACTGATTGATTCACAGTGTTTCAAGGTGTAAATTCAACTCAGTACTTAAGTTAGTAATTTTGAAAATTAAAAATAGATTTATAATTTTTCAAATTCGAAACGATAATTCCAATTTTACACAGAATTGATATTGAGTCATCTTGAGTTAATACTATAAACGGAGTTAATGCTGAATGCTTAATTGAAAAAAGAAGCTAGTCAATCGTTTTAAATTCTAATTGTTTTACTTTAATTACTTCAATTAATTTGGGGAGTAATTCTTCTATTCTTTGGGTTACTTTTTCATTATCGTGGAGCACCAATATATCTCCTCCTTTGATTTGATTTTTAGCCTTCTTTAGAATCTTTTTAATAGGCACATTCTTATCGTAGTCATAAGACAACCAACTCCACATGATGATCTTTTTGGATTTACGGATACTCTTCATTTTACGATAATCCAATCTACCATAGGGAGGACGAAACAAGTTACTTTCTATGTACTTATCGGCTTCTAAAAAAGAAGAAAGGTAAGTGTCAAAATTTGTTTTAGATGAATTATTATGGTACATCGTATGGTTTCCAACTCGATGTCCTTCATCTAAAATCCGCTGGTATAACTCTGGATACTTTCTCACATTATCTCCAACACAAAAGAAGGTCGCTTTAACCCCATTTTCTTTTAAGTTATCTAATACAAATGGAGTTATGTTAGGGTTTGGACCATCATCAAATGTTAGGTAAACAAAATTTGTAAAAGAAAAACCCCATTTTCTTCTTGAAAAAATCCAAGGTAAGAAAAATGGGGTTTTAAAAAATCGCATTAAGTGAATAAGAATTATCTATTTACAGAGTCACCCATATTCATTTGTTGCATCATTCTTTGTAATTCCATCGATTGTGCATCGTTAGAATTGGAAACTGGTGCATTTGTTGGAGATGACATCAAACCATAATGAATTGCTATTGCTTCCATATTGTCTTGAATCTCAAACAACATACTTGCATATCTTCCGGCTCTTGAACCTCTTCTTGTTGTTTCACCGTTATTATTTGCTTTCTCTTTTAAGTCTTCGTATAATTTTGGAAGCGTTTTAGAAAATAAAGTATTTACATTTTCTGTTAAACGTTTTCCTAACTCTCCTTCACTATCTCCATTTACTGGATCCATTACTGAAGAGGATAGTTTTAAATAAGTATCTACTGTTGCAAATAAATCTTTGGTATTTCTTCCAGCAAAAGACGCATCACTGTTTTCAAAGTAAGCTAAAATAGATTCTAATTGACGTGCTAATTCTGTACCTAATTCATTCGCTGTTTTTTTATCTCCAGCTTGAAGTAAAATCCCTACGTAATCATGAAGTACTCCGTCACCATATCCTTCATAAGTCATTGAACCTACATTATAACGTTCTCTTGATGGTCCTGGTTCCCCATAATCAATTACAACATTTGCTGGCATCACTTCTAGCGACCTTCTAATCAATTTAGCCGCTTTTTCTTTAAACATTGGAACATCCTTATCTGCAGTTTTCAATACTTCAGCCATTTGTTCCGCTTCGTCTATTCTTCCAGCGTCTTTTAACGCATCAATATAAGGTTGTCCTCTTGTTAAAACAGCTTCAGCATTTTCAGCTTTTCTTAAGAAATCACTTGCTAAAGAAGCGAATTGGTTTCTGTATTGAGAAGTATGTCTTCTAGTATAATAATCCGTTAATACATCTGGGTTACTCATTTCTCCAAACATATAATTTGTCATTAAATTAGCATACATTTTATCAGAAACAATACGCTCATCTCTATCGTTTATTGGAGAGAACTCAAAAGTAACTCCATCTTGCTTGATATAACCTCTTCTGTATAAAGCAAGGGCTACATCTGATCCAGCAGGAGATGAAAAGAATATTCCTCTTTTCCAATTATTATTGGCTAAGATGTCCAACATCATCACTTGTTCTCTGGTGATTCCTCTCGTATCAAAGTTAAAACGCATTTCATCGAAACACTTGTCAACATCTTCTTTATTGATTAATCCTGATTTTAACACATTTTCTTTTTCAACTGGTAAAATAAAACCAGTAGAAGGGAAAATTCTAACTTCTTGAGAACGGTTGTACATTACCAAGTTATCATCGTTTCTTGTAAAAGCCATGATGTCATCAATATTTGCATAATCCCATGATTTTTCAAATTGAATTAATGCTTCTTGAAAACGCTGAGCTTGACCTTCAGGAAAACTAATTAAACCACTTTGAATACCCGATAATAATTCTAATCCTCCTTGATATTTTCTATAAATTTCATCCGATAAACTAGCTTCATTTGCTGAAATCATGGATTGTTTAAGTAACTCCAAACGAGAAGATACATTTGCTTGAGAAGTTGAAATAGAACCTACAATCGGACTCACTTGAACTTGGAATGCGCTTAAAGCTCTCTTAGCTTCTTCAGAATTATATTTTACACGCATATTAATAACGTCTTTAATTATTCTTTCCCCTGCGTTCATGTAAAACAATTCAAACAAACTTGTAAATAGTACTTGATCGGTATTACCTGCGTACATTAACGTTTGATCTTCTGTAAATTTAATTGGTAAAGGATCAGATTTATACGCCTTCATTTTCATTTGGTCTGTGTACCAATCCGTTTGCATCAAGGAAAGGTTACAAACCCTTACATCTGTTCTGTAATTTTCAACCTCTTGCATGTACCATAAAGGGAAAGTATCGTTATCTCCATTGGTAAAAAGAATACTGTTATCTGAACACGACATTAGATAGTTGGATGCTAAATCTCTTGCCGATGTTTTTAAACTTCTATCGTGATCGTCCCATCCTTGCATTCCCATTATTACTGGAACAAATAATCCTAAAAGGATTGCAACTACAGCTCCTTGAGATTCACTCTTAAATACTTTTTTCAATAAAGTCATGACTAAAACTGCAATAAAACCAACACCAGAAATAACCAACCAAGACATCGTTATTGGCATTGAAACTTCGCTTCCACTATCAATCGCTAGAGCAACTAATAATCCACCACCGATTATGTAAACAATTTTCTTTAATTCAAATTGAGAAAACCTTTTAAAAGAATCATATAATCCATAAACACCTATTCCGATCCACATTGCAAAAAAGTAAAAAGATCCAGCAAAAGCGTAATCCCTTTCTCTTGGTTCAAAAGCTTTTTGATTCAAGTAAACCACAATTGCAATTCCAGTAAAGAAAAACGCTAAGAAAACAACGAAAGCATCTTTAGGATTTCTATAGGCATGGAATACTAAACCAACTAAACCTAAAATTAAAGGCAAGAAAAAGAACTTATTATTAGTTGGGTTTTCACTCGTATAGAAAGGAGCCGATTCTCCTTGATTCCCTAAACGAGCATCATCAACTACAGAAACACCAGAAACCCAGTTACCTCTCATGCTTTCCCCACCATGTCCTTGGATATCGTTTTGTCGACCAACAAAATTCCACATAAAGTACCTCCAATACATCCATCCAATCTGGTAATTCACAAAATAAGTGATATTTTCACCGAAAGAAGGCAAACGACTTTGATCTGCACCAATATCTGTTCCCTTATCTTCTTGTGGATTGTAACCAGACCACTGCTTATACCCATCGATTTTGGAAGGATCACTACTATACATCCTAGGGAAAAGCGTATTTTGAGAGTAAGTTGGAACAACATTCTCTTGCTGACTTGTATTAGATTCAAAATATTGTTCTCTTATTTCAAAACCTCTACCATTTTTAGCTACATACGCTTTTGCATCTTCTTCACTTCTGTATGCTTTCACCACTTGGTCACCTTTTAAAACTTCAAACCTTCTTAGGTAAATCGGAGAACGATCTCCAAACAATTCTCTTTCATTTTCTTGAGAATTCCAATATGGACCATAAGCTATTGGAGCTGAACCATATTGCTCCCTTTTTAAATAGGATTTTAAGGTTACTAAATTCTCTGGATCGTTTTCATCCAAAGGAGTGTTAGCATTAGAACGAATTACAATCAATGCAAAAGAACCATACCCAATTAATAACATTACTAATCCCATTGTGGCATTATATAAAATGGTTTGATTATTCTTTCTAGCTCTTCTGATTAAGAAAACACATCCTGCAACCAATAATGCAAAAAAGAATAATGTTCCACTAAAAAAAGGCAATCCAAGAGAATTTCTAAAGGCAACTTCAAAATTTGAAGCCATCGCAATTGAACCTGGTATAACTCCTTCCTGGATAAAACCAAGTACAAAAATTGAAACAATTCCTGTTAATAAAATTCCTTTTAGATCTGCAACCTTTTTATACCTGAAATAGATCACAAAACCAATAGCTGGAACAACCAAAATACCCAATAAGTGGACACCTATCGCTAAACCTAATAAAAACATGATAAGTAACAACCATCTATTTGGAGCATAATCAGCATCCAAATTTTCATGTTGAACAAGCGCCATTTCTTCATCCCATTTAAGAATAGCCCAGAAAATAATTGCTGTAAATAAAGATGCCATCGCATAAACCTCTCCTTCAACAGCTGAAAACCAAAATGAATCAGAAAAAGTATAAGCTAAAGAACCAATTAAACCACTTCCTAAAACTGCAATTTTATCGCCCTTTGATAATTCTTTTTTATCTTTTAAAGCTATCTTTTTTGCTAGTAAGGTAATCGACCAAAACATAAACAGAATAGACAATGAACTAGATAATGCCGAAAGTCGATTGATACTGACCGCTACATTTTCAGGGTCAGCAAAAAAGGAGAATAAACGTCCAATCATCATAAACAAAGGGGCACCTGGAGGGTGACCAACTTCCAACTTATAAGCAGTGGTGATGTATTCCCCACAATCCCATAAACTAACAGTATCTTCAATGGTTATAAAATAAACGATTGTTGCAATTAAAAACACCAACCATCCAAAAGTCAAGTTCAATTTTCTATAATTCATTTTCCTTTTTTATTTAGCTTTACTAATAGATTCAGATTAAAAAGTTCTCTCAAAAAAGGTCTCCTTTTTCATCTTATCCATTAAACGAACGCGAATTTAATAATATAATACTGTAAGGTCGCTTTCCAAACGCTAAAAAATGTAAAAGTTTTAAGTGAAAAGTTTTTTATAATGCCCTAATAAAGAAGTAGTAAAAATATTTTTTTGAAAAAAGTTTATTTTTTTCTTTTCAATTTAAAATTTATCCTTAAATTTGCAATCAGAAAATGTCCCATGGTGTAACTGGCAACACGTCTGTTTTTGGTACAGAAGAGTCTAGGTTCGAGCCCTAGTGGGACAACAAAAAGATTTATAAACCCCGTAGAACTAAAGTTTTACGGGGTTTTTCTTTTTTACACGTAGCAAAACACGTAGTATCTTTTATTTTAAAAAAACAACTTTTCACTTGGCACCCTATTAAAAAAAGTGATATGTTTGCTTCGAATGGTATCTGACGTAATTAGGAAGTTGTTACGATAAATCAGACCAGGAAGGTGTCTAATTCAAAATTTAAGAACAAATGATTTAGATACAACATAAGAACTCCAAGAAAAATATTTATTTAATATGACTAGAAGTATTTTAACTTCAAAAGATGTTATGCAGATTTTAAACATATGCGAAAACACACTTTTGAAATTAGAACGAGAAGGCAGAATTAAACCAGATTTCAGAATTAGTAATCGAAAAAGATACTATTCTGATAATTTGGAAAAGTCTGTTAGACGTATGGAGAAAAGATTCTAATTATTTCTCCTAACAATTTTAAAGATTAAAACTTTAAAATTTGGTACATAACACATAAAAAGTGTTTTGATACCTATACCACAAAATTTCACAACAAAAGGTGCAATTTAATAATGTAGGTGAGCAAGTATTTACTTGTTCACCGATATTATTTATTATTAAAAAATAAAGAAGATATGGGCGTTTTATAATACTCGTGCATATTTATTTAAAAGTGCAATTAGCGTTTCAAAAGTAGTATCGCTTCTCTTGTCCTTTTTATGTAAAATAAATTAAAAGATGATAAAATTTAAAGAAATAATAAACAAAACAAACGGTAAAAGAATTAAACACTATTTCAATCTAACACAACTTGTAGAAATAACTGGTTTGTCAATTAGAAGTCTAAAATATAGAATGCTAATAGTAAAAGAAAAATATAAAGATGTTCCAAACCTACTATATAAAGAAGGTAGAGAATGGAGACTACACTACACAATAGTAAATGAGTTTTTACCGAAGAACAAAACGAATAAGAAAACAATCTATACTGAGAATTGGGAAAGTATAACCACATGGAATACTAAAAATAATTATGATGTAAAGTACCACAAAGCAGTAATAGATGAGGTTATATCTAAACTACCTAACAATAAGATTGTATACACAATAGAGAAAGATAAAAGAGGAATAAATCATGTTCACTTAATCTCTGATGTACCAGTAGAAATACTTACTAAAACAATCGAGACAACATTAGGTAAATATTTAACATTGAAAAAGGAATGTTGGATTCAAACCAATACGATTAATAACAAGTTTTCTGTAATAGAATATATTAAGAAAGCATCAATAACGAATTAAAAAAAAGAATTATGGAAATTACAAATTTAAAACACAATCCAATTTTAAGGAAACTACTCACAGACTATTGTATTCGCATTTACGAAGAAGATGCTATAACAGATGATAACCATCTAATGATGGAATATTACCTACTTAAAAGGGAAGATAGACTAAACGACCTTTTTATTGAGGAGAAGTTAATTAATTATTTAAATGATGGCAACGAGCATAAATGATAAAATTCGATTAAAAGAACTTCAAATTAATCTGGAAGATGACCAAGAGAAAAAACAAGACTTACAAATCCAGTTAAAAAAGTTACGTTTAAGAAAAGAAATCGAAACAATAAGAACTAAAATAGAAAAACTTGGGTAACCCCCTCCCCTACTTACTAATCTGTTTATTTATATTTCACAATAAAAATTGTAACCTTTCTTATTATAATCATATAGGTTAATAATATTTTATAAGCATAAATATGAACGAAAAAATTTTATAGATTTTTTTGTTCCTTTTAGTTCTATCGTTAGCACGTTATTGCTATGTTAGGAGATTTAAAAATATTAGTTTTAATTAATTAAAAGAACATTAACATTATGTCTGTCGTAGAGCGATAACAAAAAATACAATTTAAATTATATCGTTCGTGCGTTAGCACGATCGATTTAATTTAAATTATTAACTTTTTAACTTTCTGAACAGTACCGCTAGATTTACCAGTAAGTTTCATCGTATTTCTTATTGACTGACCTTGTCGTAAATACTTAACTATATCTGAATGTTCAGCGAGTAATCTCTTATCATCTTTAACGGAACCTTCTCTCCTACCAAGCTTACCACCATCTTTGATGTATTTAGCACGTCCAGAGTTCAAACGCTCTTGAATCAACGCTAATTCCATCGAAGCAAATGTTGAAGCGATAGAAAGCATAGTCTGTACCATTGCGTTCCTTTCACCAGTAGGAAGTAGCGTGTGTAGTTTGAAGTTATCAATTATTATATTGATATTATTATCATTACAACGTTCTAAAAATAAAGCGAAAGATGAAATCTTACGAGAAATACGAGAAATTTCTAAAGCTATTATATGTTTCACACCATTGCTGATTGCGTAATCCAATATCTCAGTATTAACTTCATCATTTTTAGTACCAGACTTATAATAAGTAAATTCTTTTACTATATCATATTGGTGACCATAAGATGTAGTTAATGATTCTGATTGACGTGTAACATCTTGTTTGTTTTCATTTGTTGAACATCGTGATATAATGATTGCTTTTTCCATAATTCAAATATACGGAAATTATTCGGTGTATCAATATAAATCTTTGATTAATTAAGATACATTATGAGTGTATCAATTTATGCAACTACAGATTTATTTTGATACACTTTAGGTTTTGATACATAAATCTAAATTTTTGTATTGTGTAAATAGTCTTTATATATATTAACCGATTGAACTATTAAATATATTAAGGTTGAAATTGTACAAAACGAAAGAAAATAGAATAAAATTAGTTTACAATCAAAATCAATTATCAATCGTTCAGTCACCCAACCCAAAAAAGCAAATAAAAAAGTCATCACTATAAGAAAAGATAAGTTTTTATTTATTTTATTCAACTTAAGAATATATAATTTTGCGAATCCATGCCTTTGTTTTACGATATAAATATCATTCACATTATGATTATTTTTTATCTCGTCAGACAAAGAACGTAATTCATCTCTTTTACTCAAAATAAAAGAATATAACACAGTAAAAACAGTAATCAATATTCCAAATAATAGGAAATGGAAATTCCAAATATCATTAAGAAGTTGATTAATAAATTTAACATCACTCATCTTTATCGTTGTTTAAATATTTATCCAAAACGTGAGTAAGTTTTGAAAAAACAAAATCAATTTCATGAACATTACTTTTTAATTCTGATTCAGAAATATTTGTTTTCATATTGAAAATTTTTTCGGTGGTTTCTTTAAGTTCATCCTTTGCTTCATTTAGCAACTCACTAATAATTTTATATTCATTGTTGGCAATTAACAAACGAATTTCCTTTTTTTGGTAATCTTCTTCTTTTTTGATATTAAATAAATCTTCTAATTTTTCTAGCGGAAAATTTTTAAAGTTAAAAACTTTGCTCTTAGAAGCCTTATTTGATACTAAATACTCTTTAAGTTCAACATCAACCTCATTACTATCATAATAAAGACCACTATATTTTAAATGTAACTCTGGAATAAATTTGGCAGATTTCAACTCTTCCAGAATTGCTGGTAATTTTATATTAGCGATTGATTGGTTGATTATGCTACTTAATATTTGTTTTGTTATTTTAGTAATCTCCTCATTAGTCTTAGTTGGGTCTTCATAGATAAGTACTAAAAAATAATGTACGTTACTTGCAGGGTCTAGCCCTATTATCATTGGATGTAATAGAATAAAATTTGTTTCACTTCCTAATTTATCACTATTTTTAAATTTTATTTTTTCACTACTCTCTAGATATCCATCAAATAAATTTGTTGTGTATGCAGTTACTTGTAACAATAGGTTTTTACCATGCGTTTTATTTTCATGGATTTGGATATTACTAATTACAGTTTTTTTTGTTTTACTTTTATTATCAAATGATAGTTTAGTCTTTAGTTTATTATAATCATTTATTTTTCCTCGTAGAAAATCTAACATATTTTCATACGTGACTCCTCCAAACAAATCTATTGGTTTACTATTGGGTTCAGTTGTATAAACAGGAACTTTTATATCGTATGTTTTTACTTTTGGTGTTTTAGCCATTTTATTACTTATCGTATCTCAATTAAAATAAATATCAATCTATTAATTCATCAAATCAATCTTATCTATCTCCTTCATGACCCTATCCGTTTCGTTCATCGCTACTATTATCTTCTGATAATGTAGTATATCTTCAAAACTTAACTCTCTACCCTTACGGTCTTTTAACCACTTTTGAGCGGGTTGATAACCACCTATATAAAAGTTCCATGATACTTCTGGAATATCACTAAAATATTGTGTATCGTTTATATATACATTTCCATTTTTATATACTGGCTTTGCAACTATATTGTCTCCATCTTCTGGATAACCAGTTATGTAGTTTTCAACTACTGGACTTTCTAATAAATGTATTTGACGAATTTCACCACCTAATTTTACTAATTTCCAGAATTCCACTTGATCCAGCGGAGCTGGAACACGTGGAAAATCAATCTTTAAAAACTCTTTATATTTTTCTCTATATGTAGGTGAATGTAATACTGCATAGATATAGTCTAACAAATCTATTGGTGCAAAAGTGTTCGGTGTTTTTTCTTTTTCATTGGTGAAAGTTAATCCTATTTTTTCTGCAATTTCATTGACAATATTCATATTAAGATTTGGTACTCTTTCTACATTTTCAATTACAGCTTGTTGATTACTCACATCTGTATATAAGTATAAAGGAAAAACACACCCAGAACCAAATAATTTAGCACTCGCTGTAATATTACCATCAATGATTTTACTTGTAACAAAACAATGTCTATAATCTTGGGTAGTTTGTCGTGGGATAATCAAACCAATATTATTATTTAAAAAATGTTTCATTACATCGAACCTTGAACGCCCAATAAATCCTCCCGAATTTTTTGTTATAATTGTTTCACGGTAATCAAAAGGTCTAAATTGAATTTTTTGAAAATGAAAAACATCTGATTCAATACTTTTCTTTGCATCTTTAAAATTCCAACCACTCGAATCTTTTTTTGTGTTATATAATACTTTTAAATCCTCAACATTATTATTGCTAAAATTAGCTACTGTTTTATTTAATTCATTTTTATCAAATTGAATTGCAATTGAATCACATTTTGTTTCAATTCCATTCGAATTTACCTTTAGTAATTCATCTAATTTAAAACCTTTCTCATATTCTTCATTTAAACCAAAATCTTTTGGAACGAAAAAATAATAGGGTGCTTCAAATCTTAAATTATTCCATTTTAAATCATTTAAATTTTGAGTTAAAAAATCATATTTAAACTCTCGCTTTCCTTGTAAATCAAAATGAAAGACTTGTCCTAATTCATTTTTCTTTTTTCTAGTGGTTTTCACAAAAATATTTATTGAAACACCTTGCATAATATCAAATACATTCTGGTCTGGGCTTCCATCTGGACATACTTCTTTTTTCTTAGCGTTACCATGTAAGTCTAAAATGTAAATCTTATCAAAGCTTTCTAATAAGTGCTTACGCATTTGTCTATGAGTAATACCGTCAATGAAACTGTTATTAGAAATATACGCTAGAATACCTTCACCATTTTTATCAATAAAATGTTGCCCATAACGAGTAAACTTAATGTAATCGTCATCTATATTTATTTTTCGTTCGTTTAAATCTTTCTTATAATCCGCAATAAGATTTTGAATCCATTCATTTTTATTTGTACTACTTACTGCATAAGGTGGGTTTCCAATCACACACATTACTGGTGTATCTCGTTTTATTTCATTGGCTTGGTTGCTTTCATCTGATAACCACGAACTAAATAATGTTCCAGAATCTGGGTGAGATTCCTCTAGTGAATTTGTTAAGAATATTTTAAAACGTTGGTCATCTGTTGATTTATATCCCGTTTCAGTTAATAGCATATCCATTTTAAGATGTGCCATAGCGTAACTAGCCATTAACAACTCAAATCCATTTAAACGAGGGATGAGGTCATTAGCTACATACTTACTCCAAATACCTTGTTGTCCTTTAAACTTTTTATGAATGTGTTTTACAACTTCTGCTAAGAACGTACCCGTTCCAGTTGCGGGGTCAAGTATCTGTACTTTATGAACTTCTTTTTCGTAATCACGAACACCAGAAGCAAAACGCTTATCATGTGTAGGTACTTTTACTTTAATCTTAGTTTTACTTGTATCTGCTAATCCTTGTGGTAAATCAAATTCTGTTTTTAGAATATCGTCAACTGCTCTCACAATAAAATTAACGACTGGTTGAGGCGTGTACCAAACACCTCTAGCTTTTCTTAATGCTGGATTGTATTCACCTAAAAATGTTTCATAGAAATGTACAACTGGGTCTTCTTGTTTGGTACTCTTACCAAAGTTTTTCATGATATCAGCAACATCAGAAGCTAAGAATATCCCAACTAACTCATCTACTATCCAAATTAACCTATCATCTAAATCATAACCAGCAATATCTTGAAAAAGTTTACGAAGAAATGGATTAGATTTTGGTATTAATCGAGAAGCTTCTTCACGAGAAAAATCAGCTAAAGAGGGGTCATGATAACGAGCCGCAAACATACCGTAAGCGATTGTCTGAGAATATATATCTGCAAATGCTTTGTTATCTATATCATGAATCAACATGCTCTTAAAAGAGAGCATTTGAGATTTTATAGCGGAACGAACCTCATCTTTATCATCGTTATTAAGAGACTTCTCAATAATATCTGCCATCAACTTTGCTTTACCCGCCATCATCTGGGCTAACTTGGTAGGTGACTTGATAGTTTGAGAAACAGTTAGTGCAAAATTTCGTATCAGTTCGGAGAACTGATCAAAATTTTCGCTTATAGGAATAATATTACCTTCTTCTAATTTTGCTATTGCAATCTTTGTAACAAACTCACCATTCTTGTAAAAATGGAAGTCCATATAATCTGTAAAGATTAAATTATTTAATCCAGATTTATATCTATCAAACTGTTCTTTTAAAGTTTTACTCTTAAGGTCAACACCGATGTCTTTAGCTTCAATGTAACCAATCGGAATATCTTTTCTGGTCAATACATAGTCTGGAGCACCACAATCAACTCTTGCGGGTTCGTTAGTTACCAAAACATCTGGTAAAATTGCCATGATGAGGTTTTGAAGGTCTCCACGATAGGAATGTTCTCTAGCGTTGCCAGTTTTAAAAAGGATTGTTATTTTATCTAGGTATTGTTGAATTGTCATTGTAATATTTATTTCTGTAGTAAATATAAAAAGTATATTTCTTAATATCTGTATAATTCGGAATCCTTTCGTTTTAATTCTTCAACAAAAACAATCATCTTTTCAATTAGTTGAGACTTATTATATACTTGAACAATAGATGATGATTTAAACTTTGGATGTGTAATAGATTCTATAACTGATTCTGGAATAGATAAATTTAACAAGTTGGTTATAAAAGTACCTCTACAATCATGTGGCTTAAAAACTTCACATTGCGGTACCTTTATCGGTTTAGAATCTGGTTGTAGATAGTAACTAATTAATACATCAACCTCATCATTAAAGTTTAAGTGCTTTAAAAAACTCTTAATTTTTTTTCTAACACTTTGTTCACTTGAAAACTTTGGAAATTGATTATTATTCTCTTTCAATAACTCACGTAATGGTTGAAGAATCGGTATAACTACTTCTAATGTTTTTCCTTTATTAGTTGCTTTTCTAATCTTAGTTTGAAAATAACTATAAATACTATCATTTTCTATACTTAATTCATGTAAATGAATCATATCATCTATTCTTAAACCAGTAAAACTTGATATAATTATATAATTTCTAGCTTCAACAAAATTAGGATTATCACTTATATCTGCATCTATAATTGCTTTTAACTGAATTGGCGTTAAATAAGTTTTGTAACTAGAATCTGCTGAATGTACTTTAATACTTCTTTTATTAAAGTTAAATCCAATCTTAATATCATTATTAACCGCTTGATTAAAAAGTGACTTAAGTTGTTTTGACAACTTAGAAATTGTTGTTGTAGTTAAATAAACGTCATTTTTTTTGAAGTAATCATTATTCAAAACTTTGAAAATATCCCAATAAATTTCTTCCGATAACTCACCAAAAGTTAAAATAGTATTAGTTAACTTTTGATACAACTCTAATTGATTTTTACAATTCTCATATTGTTTCTTTGTAGCTGGTGACCAATACTCGTTTGATGTTACAGGTAAACTTGTTCTCTTTTCTATTTGTGACTTAAGATAATCAACTATAATTACATTTTTATTTTCCTTAACTGCTCTATCTATATCAACAAATATTAATTGTTTAAGTTCTTGTGGAGAAGGTTTCTTTTTGTATTCATGACAGAACTGATTCAAGTGAAACTCAGCACTTTCTTCTATTTCTGATATTCTATTATTAATTCCGCTACCTAAAATCCTAACACCTTCTTGATTGATTCTCTTAGTCTCTTTGTTCCAGAATTTATCTAAAAAAGAACATTGAGTTGACAATCTCAAACTCTTGTAGGTGTACTTATTACTTTTAGGATTAAACACCTTGTACCCGTAGGACATATTAAAATAAAGTAATTTAGTATTATCTTTATTCGACTTAGACTCTAAATTGTAAAAAACATTAAACTTAACTAGCATAAAAATGACTTAATATATTAATCACGTAGTAAAACACGTAGTAAAATTAGTCATTTATATTGGATATTATCACCTAATTTGAGGTGAACAGAAAAAAAGCCATTGAAATAACTATCATATTTACAGTAAGTTGAATAAAAATGAGGTGTTATGGTGTTATAACCTAAGTGACCTAGTGGGACAACAGAAAAGCTTCTAAGAAATTAGGAGCTTTTTTTATGCATTATAGTTTTCTAGGATTAATTCTGAAATTATTTTGGATCAAGTGCAAATTTTGGAGACTAACCATTTCTCTTTTATCTCTAACGATACACCAATATTATTAATAATAATATTAACCTCTTGGAATTGTTAAATAAACTTTAGTACCTTTACCTACTTCGCTTTCAATTCGGATTGACCCATCATTTTTTTCGATAAAATCTTTACACAACAATAAACCTAAACCTGTTCCTGACTCTCCTTTCGTTCCATAGGAAGACTTGTTGATTCCTGAATTAAATATTTGGCTCAAACTTTTAGCTGGAATACCAACTCCAGAATCCGAAAAACAAACTTCAATAGAGTTTTCGGAAACAATGCTAGAAATTAAAATACAATCCTTTTCGTTTGAAAATTTAATAGCATTAGATATTACGTTTCTTACAACAGTTTTCATCATTACAATATCTATAAACACCATTGTATCTTCAAAATTTGAAAATTCAATTTTAATTTTTTTCAAACCTAACTGAGAATCAACTAGTAGAATTGAATCATCTATCACCTCCTTAATAGAAGAACTTTTCTTTTCAATTGAAATGGATGAAGTTTGAACTCTTGACCAATCTAACAAATTTGACAAAAGTTCAAAAGCACTTTTAGAAGAGGTATTGATAGCAGTAGCAAATTGTTTCACCTGCTCAGGCGAAATTTCATCGTTAGACTTTAACAAATCACTGAATCCAATAATTGCATTAAAAGGATTCTTTAAATCATGTGAAATAATTGAAAATAATTTATCTTTAAGATGTATAGCTTCGTCTAGCTCAACATTTTGAAGGTTTAAACGCTCATTTAAAAGAACATAACTTTCATTTACCTTAACTAACTCGTTGCTTTTATTTTTATACTCTAACTCACTTTTTATAAGAGCTTTTATATTACCCTGCTTTGCTAAATTTAATTTATTTATTCTCGAATAGAAATAGAATAAAAGGACAAACAACAACACCGTAACAGAATACAAGTAATTAACATTAGCATTAAAATTAGAGTACAATTCATCTTTGCCAATAAAAGAAAGAATAAACCAACTTCTCTTAGTTTTGAAATTAGCTAGATCAAGATCTCCTCCTTCGTGTAAATATAAGCCAGGTGTGTACTTTGTGTAGGTATATAACCCTTTTGAGTTTAAAAATTGACCTTTAGAAGAGTTACTAATTTTTTCCCATGCTTCTGGATGATCATTTTCAAACTTATTCAGTTTCCTTTTATCATCGTACATGAAACCCCAATTTTTGCTTTTATCATCGGAAGACAAATAATAGGAATCATTATTTAAAACTATAAAAGAAGCTGAGGAGAAAGCATTACTTAATAAGTTCTCAGCCAAATAATTTAAAACTATTATTCCTTTTCTTTCTTCTTTTGAATTAAAAATAGGAGTTGAAATCCTTAACACTGGCTTTATTGGATTTTGTATAACAGAATTCTCCACGTTTAAATCTATTGGAGATAAATAAACTAAATTCTTGTACAAATCTATAGTATTCTCAAAATAATACCGGTCTTTTTTATTTTGCAAATCCGAACTAGTAACTAAATAAACGGAGTCTTCACTTTTGTTCACCCTAACCTTTTCGTTTCCATGGATATCAATCAACCTTACTTGATCATAAAAATCTCTGTTTTTAGCCAAACTAAGAAAATCATTTTGAACACAGTCTAATAACGAGTCGTTTTGATTAAAATTAGAATACTTTTCAAGTGAAGAAATAGTAGACAGTAAAATTAAATCGGAATATATTTCATTTAAATTAAAATCAAATTGAGATTCTTTTCTAGCTATACTTATGACTTCATTATTTTTAATTAGGTCGTTGCTTTTACTATTTAATGAATCTAAAAAATAATAAACGATTAAAAAAAAGAGCACAGAAGCAACTAAAGACTTTAGAAAAGGTCTGATAAATATTTTTATTTTTTGTTGATTCATCAATCTAAATTTAAAGAATGTTTTTTTTATTTCCTTAACTTTTTCATTCTTCCCCAGGCAATTTTATGCCTTTGCTTATAAAGCCATAAACTACCTAGATCTAAACCAAAATAAAAGAAACTAATACCACTTGGTGGGTTGGCACTTTTTAAAAAGTCAAACAAACCAAAAGCAGTGTCTGGCCAATACCAACATTGATATGAAGTTCCTATAATTTCAAGAAATGCTACAACAATATACATAGAATAATAAAACAATCTTTCTCTTGGCTTTTTTCTTAATAACCATAGGGTAAGAATTGTCAAAACAAATCCAAAAATATCTGTTGCAAAAATCAGAAAACAAAATGAATAGATAAAAATGGAAACTGCAAAAACTTTTTCTATAATACCTTTGTATTTTTTCACATATTTCTCCCTGCAAAAATAAACTGTAACGATGTAAATAATTGCATGACCTGGTGGAACGTAGATTGGAACATTTCCTAATCGATATGCATACATTTCAAAACCTAAAGAAAACAAGTATTCCCCACAAATTCCAATTAGAACAGCATATAACATTAATTCTCTCGACCTCTTTGTAGCTCTGTAAAACAAAGCAGCAAAAACAATTAGCATTAAAACGTTTGCATAATATTGACCTAGAGGATCATTTTCAATAAAGAAGATACTATCGAAATATAAGCCAAAAGCAATGAAAAGAATCAATAAACCTATCGTTCTCAAAAATGCATAAAAAAGATTAGATTTTTTCACTGAATAATTGTATCTACATTTAAGATACAAAACTATTAAAAATAAGTGAATTTATTTAACTTGTTTAATCGTAGTACCATCTGAGTAAACTACTATAATTAAGCCTTCGTAATTTTCATCGATTTCTTGACCTAACAAATTAAATATACCCACAATTTTCTTATCAGTCATTTCTCTATTATCAATTGAAATCAACTTAGAATAAGTAGTCTGACCATCAAAGTCTGTTTGTTTCAACCTATAATACAATAGTGAGTTCTCAACATTAAAATCATATAAAGAATAGCTGATTAATGAATTAGAGTTCATAGAGCCATTTTGATAACCAACAATCGAAAAATTCTTTCCATCAAAAGTTTTTTCAACTGAAAAATAATCATTGTTTCTCTCTGAAAAAGTACTCCAGGTTAATAAAACGTCACGTCCTATTAAACTAGCCTTGAAGTCTACGAGAGAAATAGGTAATGGTGCAGCTCCTCCAAATTCAAAAGCTCCAGCATCTGGTACAGCTGTTCTTGTATAACTTAAGATATCATCAGTTGGCGCACCTGTTGTAGTTCCGTAATCAACAGCTGTAGAAGTTACTTGCAAAGTATAATCATTAGTTGATGGATCTGTGAATAAAGGATCTGCTGTAGAATTAGGAGCTGTCAAAGAAACACTTCCTTGAACTTTATAAAAACTATTTTGCATCGTAACAGTTGCAGTATTATCATAAACATCATCATAAGTACTTCCCAAATTATCATAAATAATAGAATTCAAGATGTTACATTTGGCTGAAGATAAAGCTAATACCCCACCAGTACCTATTGATGCATTTCCATTTTTAGTTATGGTACAATTAGTAATATCCATTGTACTCCCAGTATTAATTACAACAATTGCTGCTTCACCTCCTCCAGAGTTTTGATTACTATAGACTAAGTTATTTGTAAAAGTTAAAGTATGTGTGGATGAAATACCATAATATATTGCTCCTCCATAATTACTGGCATAATTAGAATAGAAAGTACAATAAGTTATATCTGAACTAGTTGTTGGAGACAATGACATAGCTATCGCCCCTCCATTATACTCAGCATTACAATTAAAAAAAGTACAGTTAGAAACAGAAATCCCTTCACTTGCATAAATACCTCCACCATAGTTTTGACTAAAATTTGTTCTAGAATTACAGTTTTCAAAATAACAATAGTTAATAGAAAACCCTGTTGCACCTGTAATAATTTTAAGACCTCCACCTCCATTATTTGGTCCACTCCCAGAATTCTGTTTATGATCTTTTATGTAGATATTATTTATAGTAATATCATCATTATTTGTATTATTTAAAAGCATCCATCTACCTGATTCGTTTGAATCAAAAATTGATGTAGGTATTCCTCCAGATAAAGCAGCCCCTTGAATTATGAAGCCCTCATCATTAGATCCAACAACAATGCTTGTTTCAGTATAGGTTCCAGCAGCGACATTAATTATATCACCTGAAGCTAAGTCATAAGTATCAAATATGTTTTGAATTGTTGCACTTTCATTGCTCGCATCAACACCGGAACCGTCTCCTGATGCCGCTACTGCAACATAGTAGTTAGCTGAAAATAATAGATTCGATATGCTTACAAAGCATAGCGTAAATATTATTTTAAAATATTTAATAAACTCAATCATAACTATATAATAGTATTATTATATAGCTATAGTTTATGTTTTATGTTTAAATTGAATTGTGCTACAAAATAAAACACAAATACTCAAATATCCAAAGTTATTTAAGTATTTAACAAGTTAATTTTTAATCAACTAATTATTAAATACACCTTTTAATTTCTTCTTCACATCAGATGAAGAATCATTCAAATCAATTGAAAACTTATTTCCAGTCTTAGTTTCGATATTAATTGAAAAAAGCTCCACTTCAATTTTTCTAATATCTGCTTTAAGTAGTGTTATATTTTTATGTTTTGGAATGTTTAAAACAACTTTATCTTCACTTATAGAAACAAAATAATTTCTTCTTTTCAACACAACAAATAATAAGACAAAAAATAAAACAGGTTGAATAAACGTGAATATATTTAATTGCTTTTGATCTTGAAAAGCATTCACTAGAGCAAAAATTGTAGCTAAAAAGAAGATGAAAACTAAAATTATATTTTTCTTGTTGTTTCTGTAGATGTAAAACTTCTCCATAATTTAGATAAAATAAAAAAGAGAGTGATAAATCACTCTCTTTTTTGTGGTGCCTCCAGGAATCGAACCAGGGACACAAGGATTTTCAGTCCTTTGCTCTACCAACTGAGCTAAGGCACCAGCCTTATTGTGAGTGCAAAGATATAAACTAAATTTAAATCACAAAGCATTTTTTTACTTTTTTTCAAAAAATCTTATGTTATATTTGTTTACAAATCAATGTTATTGAACAAAACGAATAATTATTCTTCTATGAATCAAAGTCATACAGTTTATATACTCGATGCAGGAAATACTATTTTAAAATTTGCAAAATTTGAAAATGGACAATTGATTAACTTTCGAAAAGTAAATTTTGATGACTTAGAGGAATATGTAATAAATGAAGGCTTAAATAATAGTGAGGTTTTTGGGGCGTCTGTCTTAAACGAAGAAGCCAATCAACTTATTCAAAGAAATATTCCAGCAATCACTTTTTTTGACAAGTCTTCCAAATTACCAATATCAATTAAATATTCAACTCCAGAAACATTGGGTTTAGATAGAATATGTAACTCAGTTGCTGGATACAACCTTTGTAATAAGGGGAACGTTCTGACAATTGATGTTGGTACATGTGTGAAATTTGACATCACCAATAAGAATGGAGAATATCTTGGAGGATCGATTTCTCCTGGAATAGACCTGCGTTTTAAGTCCATGAATGACTACACAAAGAACCTTCCTTTAATTAATAATAAAGAGAAAACAGAGTTAATTGGTAAAAGTACTATTACAAGTATGCATTCTGGAGTAATCAACGGAATTCAAGCTGAAATAAATCAGTTTATCTTACGTTATTCTGATAAATTTGAAAATTTATTTGTCTTTCTTACTGGTGGAGATAGAGAATACTTTGATATTCCTTTAAAAAACAACACCTTTGTAGACGAATTTTTAACGATAAAAGGTTTATACCACATATATTTATTAAATGAAGTGTAATTTATTTCCCTCTTTTCAAACTATCATAACCATCATGTTATCGTTGGTTTCTTTAAATGCTTTCTCTCAACAGACTACTAATACTCCATATAGTGCTTATGGAATTGGATCTACCGAAGACATAGAAAATGGTATATTTGGAGGGTTAGGGTCAAGCAACATCTCTTACTACGACTCAACGGTATTAAATTATTTCAACCCTGCCTCCTACTCTTCTATTTCAAAAGGCCAACCACTATTATCAACTGGTACCTCTTCTAGAATATCTACATTTAGTGAAAATGGAATTAATTCTAACTCAAGTAATACTACTTTAAGTCATTTTGCTTTAGGATTTTCATTTGCAAATAGGTTTGGATTAGCCTTTGGTTTCAAACCTTATTCAAGAAGGGGATATGAATTTTCATCGAATGAAGTAATTGGTTCAGATACCATTAAAAACACTTACTCCGGCTCCGGAAGTACCAACGAGGCTTTTTTAGGTTTATCTTCTAAATTAGTGACTTTTAACCATACCAACGTTGCGATTGGGGTTAATTTAGGATATGTGTTTGGATCTTTAAGAAATAGAAGAATAAGTCAACTAAACGACCTTTCAGCAGGTGGTATTGACCATAAAAACATTGATCTAAGAGGTTTTAATAGTGACATTGCTCTTTCGGTAAATCATAAAATCAATGAAAAACACAGTTTCACATTATCTAGTGTTTACACTCCATCTTTAAGATTTAATGCAGATAGAAGCACTAACTTATTCTACGGAGCAGATGTGTTAGATGAATCTACTTATTTCAGACTAGATTCTACAGGAAACGTTGAAGGTAATATTAATAGTCAATCTAAAATAAAAGGAGGAATAAATTATCGTATTGCTTTTAAAGATGTGGCTAAAAAATCAAAAGTTAGAAATTCTGAAATAAGCATTCACCTAAATTATAAATACACCAACTGGACAGACTATAAAGAAACTTACAATGGAATTGATAATCAAAATAACTTCTACAATACTTCCAAAATAACTTTTGGTTTGCAGTACACTCCTGAAACATCATTTTTAGCCTCTGCATCTTCCAGTAAAATATTTGAAAAAATAAGATATAGAGCAGGTTTTTACAACTACACATTACCAGTTCAACAATCGTTGAAAACCATAAATGATTACGGAGTTTCTTTAGGGTTTGGAATACCTATTCAAGTTCAAAAATCAATGTCTTCCATAAATATTTCAGTTGGGTATGGACAAAGAAACAACGGTGTCTCAACGGACTTTAGGGAGAATTATACCAGTCTTAATTTTAGTTTAATAATGGCTCCTGGGAATTTTGAGAAATGGTTTGTGAAAAGAAAGTACAACTAATGTCTGCTAAACAGTTTTCATATTATCTTTTTAGCTTTTTGATTATTGTTCTACTGAACTCTTGTGTAAACGATTTAGAAACAATTGAAAGAGTTACTTCTAGATCAGATGCACCAGAAGATGTTACCGAAAACCTCAAGATCTTACACACCGATTCTGGTTACTCTAAATTTGAATTATATGCAACTTTAGCAGAGACTTACACTAAACCTGAGGCAATTACCAAACTAAAAAAAGGATTAAAAATAAACTTTTTTAATGATCAAGGAAAAATTGTTTCTAGCCTATCCGCACTATATGGAGAAATTGACTCTGAAAAAGGAACTTTTTATGCAAAAGATTCAGTTGAATTGTACAACTATGAACAAAAACAACGTTTAGAAACCGAAGAGCTAACATGGAATCAAAAAGATAGTTCTATCGTGACAGATAAACCAGTTATAGTTTATAACAAAAAAGGAATAATGTATGGTGATGGACTAAAATCTAAACAAGATTTTTCTACATATGAATTCATTTCCCCTAAAGGAACAATTGACATAAAAAATAAAGAAGATGAATAGTTACAATAAATTTATGCTGAAACTTTGGTTAGTAGCTTCAATAGCTTTACCTATAGTTATTACTTACCTAGTGATCAAAGATGGTTTTGACAAATGGGGTGCTTATTATGTTTTAGCAGGTTTTACGTTTCTCATATACTTACTAAGAAGGTTCATGATGAAACGCATGGAAAAACACCTTCAATTTCTTAAAGAAAAAAATGAGGCAGAAAAAAGCAATAAATAAAGCTTATTATTTAGATGCTAAATCGCTTTGAGGTGCTTGGTTTAAACTTCCGTAAGCATCACAATGACCTGCAGTTGATGTACTACAAGACACAACTAAAAGTGTTAATAATGCTCCGATAATTGTTAAAGTGAAAATCTTTTTCATATTATTATTTGTAATTATTTCAAGTAAGATACACAAATTTAGAATAATTATTAATAACTACCTCAAAAAAAAAGGATTATAATTTAAATATTAAGCGAATTTTTCTATGAAAATAATTTTAGTATTTCTTTTTTTAACCCTATCCCAACTTGTATTTGGACAAAAAAAGTACGCCTTAAACTTCACTAATTCTGACTACAAAACAATTAAAAAAAACATTCCTCAAACATTTGAAGACAGTATCGATTTAATTAACTTTTTAAAAAACATTCAAAATACAGCTATCAAAAAAGGATACCTACTTGCTTCTTTTGACTCTATTCATTTTCAAAAAAAAACATTTACAACACAATTTACATTAGGGCAGAAATTTGGAAAAGCTCATTTAACTATTTCTGAAGAAAACCTTTGGGTGCTAAAAGAGTCAATGAATATCAATGGAAAATTCATTAGAAATGTTGACTTTACACCTCTACAAATCTCAAATATTCTAAAAACAATTAATAACACCTTAGAGAATAATGGCTATCCTTTTGCTTCAGTATTTCTAACCAATCCAAAGATTGAAGGTGTTGATTTAACAGCAGAAATTTCAATAAATAAAAAACAGTACTTCGAATGGACAAAAATTCACTTAAAAGGAGATAATTCTATTTCTGATAAATATATTACCAACCTCATCGGAATTAAGTTAAATACTCCATTTAATCAAAGTGAGTTTAAAAAAATATCAAAAAGGCTAAAACAAGCCAACTTTATAACTGAAATTAAACCAGCTGAAATTCTTTTTACGCAGGAAGGTGTTGAACTTTTTTTATACTTAAAATCGAACCCAATAAGTTCTGTAAATGGTGTTATTGGTTTTCAACCCAATCCCATTACCAACAAGTTAAACCTTACAGGAGATCTATCATTAAAGCTTGTCAACGTTATTAAAAGAGGGGAATTACTCGACTTGAACTGGAAAAGTATTCAGGATCAAACACAATCTCTTCAAACAAAATTAAATTATCCTTTTTTGTTTAACACCAATTTTGGTCTAGATGGTACGTTTAATCTTTATAAGCTTGATTCCTCTTTCTTAGAATTGAAATCCTCGATAGGAGTTCAATATTTTATGAAAGGTGGTAACTACATCAAGATGTTTTATCAGAATATTAGTTCAAATATTATTAGTCAAAATGCTGTTACTAATTCTATGGGGAATGTGAGTACTAATAATTATGGTATTGCTATCTCCAAAAGACAATTTGATTACCTTCCAAATCCAACAAATGGTTTTTCTATCCATACAGAAGTTTCGATTGGTTCTCGTAAATCCAATGAGAATGATACTTCTTCAACAATTATTTCTACGACTTATAGAAGTGAGTTTCTCCTTGAATGGATAAAACCTATTCATAAAAGACATATCTTCTACTTTTCTAATCATTCCAATTTTTATTTTGCTCCCGTAATATTTCAAAATGAAGTAGAACGTTTTGGAGGACAAACTTCCCAAAGAGGATTTAACGAACAAGAACTATTTGCTACAACCAAAACAACATCAAGAATTGAATACCGCTATTTAGTAGATAAAAACTCAAGGGCTTTTCTTTTCTTCGATCAAACCTGGTATGAAAACAATGCTGTTAACTATTATAAAGATACACCTTTAGGATTTGGTGCTGGTTTTTCTTTTGGTACTAATATCGGAGTTTTCTCTTTATCCTATGCCTTAGGTAAACAATTTGATAATCCTGTTTTATTAAGAGATGGGAAAATTCATTTTGGATACACTTCTTTTTTCTGATTAGGGATTCTAAACACTATTTTTTTAAAGTAACCTCACTTACTTTAAACACTTTACAAGTAAATGGTTTATTCGTTTGTTTATCTGTTTCTTCGTTATTTATAGTTGAGTAAGTACTTACCGGCTCTTGTGAAATCCCATCTCCAGACGGAATAGTTTTCTCAACATGATTTCCAATAACCTCCACGTTTTTATTTAGTAGTTTGGCAACTTTTATTTTCTCTTCCTCAAACTCTACTATCACTGTTCTTGATGAATTATTCACCTGAAGAACATAATATTCAGAACCTTGAGCACAATAACTCTCGGTACTTTTTGTCCATTCCTTTTTAATTAATTCTCCCGATAACTTTATAGGAGCTAGTTTTTCCTTTTGAGCGTTTACATTAAAAAACACAAGACTGATAAACGAAAATAATATAACCGATTTCATAAAATTATTTCTTTATTGTAATTACTTCAACAATAATACCAAAAAAAATGAGACTAACCGAAAAGGATAGTCTCATTTTGATATAAAATTTAAGTTTATTAAGCCTCTAAATTCGCGTAGCTTTCAACACTTGGGCACGTACAAATTAAATTACGATCTCCGAATGCATTGTCCACTCTTCTTACTGGTACCCAATACTTAAACTCTTTTAAATAAGAAACAGGATAAACTGCTTCTTGAGGAGTATAAGGATAGTCCCAGTTTTGGTTAATGATACAATCTGCTGTATGTGGAGCATTTTTCAATAAATTACTCTCTTTTCCAACATGACCATTTTCAATCTCTTTTATCTCCGAACGGATTTTAATCATTGCTTCGATGAAACGATCTAGTTCTTCTTTATCTTCAGACTCTGTAGGCTCAATCATTAATGTTCCAGCAACTGGAAAAGAAACCGTTGGAGCATGGAAACCAAAGTCGATTAGACGTTTAGCGATATCGGCAACTTCCACTTCAGCTGTTTTTTTGAATCCTCTACAATCCAAAATCATCTCGTGCGCTACCGTACCATTTTTACCAGTATATAAAATGTCATAATGTCCTTCTAAACATTTAGCAATATAGTTCGCATTTAAAATAGCATATTCCGTTGATTCTCTTAACCCTTTTGAACCTAACATTTTAATGTAACCATATGAGATTAACAAGATCAATGCACTTCCAAAAGGAGCTCCAGAAATACCATGAATTGGATTTTCTCCACCAGTTTTGATGATCTCATTACTTGGTAAGAATGGAGCTAAGTGAGCACCAACACCAATTGGTCCCATTCCTGGCCCACCTCCTCCGTGAGGGATTGCAAATGTTTTATGAAGGTTTAAGTGACATACGTCTGCTCCAATGTTTCCTGGATTTGTCAACCCTACTTGTGCATTCATGTTTGCTCCATCCATATACACCTGACCACCATTTTCATGAATGATACTCGTAATATCTTTTATCGCTTCTTCAAATACACCATGAGTTGAAGGATAGGTAACCATCAATCCACCTAAAGTATCTTTTAACTCTTCCGCTTTTGCTTTAAGTTCTTCTACGTTAATGTTTCCATTTTCATCACAACCAGTAACCACTACTTCAAAACCTGCCATAACAGCTGATGCTGGATTTGTTCCATGCGCTGAAGAAGGAATAATCATTTTATTACGTTGTTTATCTCCTCTTGATTCATGATAAGCTTTAATTACCATTAAACCAGCATATTCCCCTTGAGCTCCTGAATTAGGCTGTAAAGAAACAGCAGCAAAACCAGTACATTCACATAAATCTTTTTCCAATTCAGTCAACATTTCGTAGTACCCTT
>Ga0228614_1000312_pt1 | contig 28852 bp, 18 predicted proteins | sample 15DmetaG_FD_190531 | JGI IMG/M metagenome (GOLD analysis project Ga0228614, IMG submission 190531) | Seawater microbial communities from Monterey Bay, California, United States - 15D | ecosystem: Environmental > Aquatic > Marine > Coastal | place: USA: California | collected 2016-10-13
CACCTTCGTTAACTTTTGCGTATTCAGCTGCTTGATTTTTATTTCTTGAAAAATAAGCAAACCCTTTAATGTCTTTAACTGATTTTATAGAACCCCCGTGAAAAACCTCAATTTCTCCTTTTTCTAGTTTTATAGATGCTTTACCTTCTTCTCTAGATTCTTTAACCTGCTGATCATGAGCCTTAAGATCGTTTATCGTCCATGTTTCTGGCTTAGCAAGATACTCTTTAAATTTAACTACTTTTCCTTTATTGTTTTTTATAAGAATATTGTTAGTTTTTGCAAAAGGAAGAAGCCTTAATATACCGTTCATGGAAGTCTTACTAACCTTTCTGTCTAATTTTTGCGCAAAACTCTTAGGAACTAGTACTGCTCTGCTTTGTAGTTTATTGTTTTTTCCAAAATATATATTGTCTAAACCTCTAAGCCCTGTTTTTGTTGCGGTATCTAAATGTTCTAAATAAAATTCACCTTTACCGGTAACACCACCTACAATTTCTACTAAAGATTTTTCGCCAAAGTGGATATTTGATGTAGATACAGCTAACCTAGTCATATAAACAAGAGCTTCTTTTCTATCTTTACTGCCTTTTTTTGTTGATTGAACGTAATCAACCTTTAAACTATTAAGCAAATTTAATGCTACATTTCTAGCTTTGTTGTTTTTTGTATCGTTTACCGCCTCTTTAATAATTTTTAATTGATTTTCTGGACTTCTTTGGGCTTTCTTTAATTTTGTTTTTAAAGTTTTAGTTCTTGTGTTAGTCATAGACTCTAACGTTTCACCTCCTAAAACTTCATTTAGTTCAGTAACCAGCTTTTTTGTTTCAAAGCTATATTTGTCACCGCTAATATCTATATCTAAAAGCTTATTAAGTTCTACAGTAGGCAGCATTATATCACCTAACTGATCAATAAACATTTCCTCGCCTTTTTCGTTAATTACCTTTTTAATAGCACCTTCTTTCCCTAAGTTTCTAAACCCTGTTAAGTCAGCTCTATATTGTCTTCCTAGTATGTAGCCGGCTAACCCTCTTATTTGTGAAAATTCTTTAGGTAAAAACTCAGCAAATTTTCTTTGCTCTTTTCTGTATTTAACTAATTCACTATAACTAAAAGTTTGAGCCCCGGAAGACACATTGGTCAAGGGGGTTAATAAGTCATTAAACTCCATGTCTAGCCCATTAGCTTTTTTTAGACTGTTTAAATAACTTTCTGTTTTTATATTTTTAGCAATTTCGTTTGTAATAGTTTTAATTTCTTGATCTGCGGATATGTATTGCCTAATATCTCTATATCCTTGGCTTACAACAAATTTCTTTATAAACGCGTCAAGCTCTAGTGAGGCCATTCTTTCTGACGTAGCTGATTTAATATCCGCTAGCAATTGGTCTACTTCTGGTGGTATCGTAGTTTCGAACCCCTCTATTTTATTTCTTACTATTTTATTAGCTGTTAAAGTAGCTAAGGTTTTTGCTGCACCTAATATAAATCTTCCTTCAATAGACCTTAAATCTTTACCGTTGACTCTTTTAGCAGGTGGTATATTTATTTCCCCAGAAGGCGTTATACCCATTTTTAATTGAAACGCAGCTATACTTTCGTTAGATATATTACCCCTAAATTCAGGTTTTAATCTAACAACACCTGTTTGAACGGTTTTACCTTTACTTCTTCCGGAAGGATCTGTTATTGCAAGAGCTTTAAGTTCTTTGATTTCTTCCTGCTTTTGTTTAATTTTAAATTTATCAAAATTTCCATCCTTTAATTGGTTTTTGATTTTTTCTATTTCAATATTTCTTGCATCTATATAGGGTTCATATAAAAAGTCTTTTATATTTTTATCTTTCAATATAGACCTACCTTTAACATCTGAACTTACTAATATTGTTTCTCTAGAATCACTGGTTTCAGCTGTTGTTCTAGCTACATTGAATTCAGGTAGTATTTCTAAAAACTTTTTAGTATTCTGCCCTTTTTGAAAATAATTTTGCACCTTTCTAGCCTCTGAAATCTGCTTAACACCATCAATAACAGGCTCCGCATATCTTACAGCTACATTTGTTTTTGTAAATTTAATAGACGGTACATCAAATAATATTTCACCAACTGAACCTATAAGATTGTCCTTTATATAATCAGTAGTAACAGTTTCTTTTAATCTAGTTTTTTCAGCCTCTATATTAGCTTCGTCTTCAGGTGTTTTGTTTTCTATTTTTTGGAGTTTTGTAAGCTCAGGAAAAACAGCGTTATTAAGTTCAATCGCTTTCTGAGTAGTTACATCAAATTTTAAAGGATCTATTTTTCTAGCATCTATTCCCTCAGACGTTTCTCTTTCCATAAAATCAAAGCCTTGATCGGATGTTTCAGATGAGGTAAAACCTTCCCCAACTCCCGATGACATTGAAACATTTTGTAAATTTTTAGCGTATCTTTCAACCACTTTAGGTCCTACACGATTAGCTACTGTATTTCCTATGTATGTGCTTAGTTTTTGGGGAGCACCAGTTTTAGGATTTATAGCTTTGTAATTTTTCATTACACTTTTAAATTCTATACCAATATCTTGAATAATTTCTCTTTTAACTTCAGGATCTTCCATGATCCTTTTTATACCCACCTGTCTATTTCCGCTAAAGCCCCATCTTTGCAAAGAATTTATAGCAAGTTTTGTATATTGATTTTCTAAATCTTGTTTTTCCTCTCTAGAAACTTCTTCAGGTGTTTTTTGAAATTTTATAGCTAGCTCATCTAATTTAGTGTCACTTACTATAACTTCGTCTAAGTCAACTTCTTTTTTAGGTTTAGCAACTTCTTTTTTCTTTTTCCCCTGCTTAGCTTTAAAGTTACTTAATTGCGATTGCATTTCATACTCATCAATTTCGCCGCTCCAAAGTTTGTCTTCAAGCTCTCTTTCAAACTCTTCTAACTCTATACTGGCTTTTTTACCGTACATAGAACTTATAATGTCTTTTATTTCAGAAGCATTTGAGTTAAACTCTTTTTCTTCAGACTCAGTTCTTTTTGATTTCGCTTGTAATACTTCTTGTCTTTTAAGTAAAGCATCCACCTTTATAGAATTTTCAATACCTCCTATGGCACCTACTGCTTTACTTGTTTTTGCATTAAAAATTCTATTACCCTGTATGGTCAAGTTTTGTAAAGCTTTGAATTTAGTGGACATGCTTTTACCCGTAGCTATACTTTGTAAAACGTTTAATAACTGTTCTGGTGTGTTTATGTCTAAAAGCTGCTTTTCTCCATTAACTTTAGCTATACTGCGATTAAAAAGATTTTGTAATTTACTTTTTATAACACTAAAACCATTATTACGAATAAGATTACCACCACCATTACCTAACTTTTCTATAAGAGCCATAACGTACTCTTCATTAAAAGTTTCGGCTGACTGTCCTTTTTTTGTATATTCGCCTTGTATTTGCTTAAATATATCAACACCTAGTTGTTCTTTCACGGTAGATTCTAAAAACCTCCTAATCTCACCCATCCCCTCTACACTATTAACATTGTAAATATCAGCATACATATGACCTAGTTCGTGTAAAATAACTCCTTTTTTATATTTTCTAGAGTCTACCTTAATTTCGTAAGTTCCGTCTTTATTTTTATTGTATTCAGCGTTTTTACCGTTTAACCCAGCTCCATCATCAACTAATTCAAATTTAAAATTTAAATCTTTTCCATTAGCTTTCTTGTAATCAGCTCTAACATTATCTATTTCTCTTTGAGCTTCTTTTCTGCTGATAGCAATATTTGTTGCTCTATTACCTCTGCTTGCTGCGTCTAAATAGTTTTTAGAAAGAGCGTACAGTGTTTTTTGTTTATCAAACTTATTTAAAAGCTCTGTTTTTGATTCTAATTCTTGTCGTTGCGCTTCTGTTAATGATTTTTCTGATCTTAATTTATTTACTCTATTTGAAACGGATTCCACACCGCCTGGGCCTGCATCTTTAGAAAGCTCTATTATAGCTTTATAAGAAGAGGCATTTATATTTTTAGCTGAATTTACAGTTGATTTTACATTCGACCAATTAACATGAGCATACGCTAAAGACCACCCTGTTAAAATATGCCCAAACAGCCTTCTGTTTATTCCACCTTCGCCAAATCCTGGAAGATCTAAAAAGTTTTCATCTATGAATGTTTTAAAATCATCTCTACCTATCATATCGTCTATTAAAGCTTCATTAACAGAGGCTAATTCAGAAGCTCCTAAAAGAGACACTCCTGATCTACCTGGTTTAATAATAAGCTCATTAACCCTGTGATAAATTGATTTAGGAACTGTTGCAAAAGAAGGTATTGCTTTAAACATTGTACCAAAAACTTTAGACGCTCCTGGAAAAAGAAAACCTGTAAGAGCCATTTCCTCTCCAAAAATCCCAGTCATTTTAGCAGACTCTACAAAAGATTCTATAGTTAAAGCTTTTGCTCTATCTAAAATACCTCCACCTACTCTAGTTAAATCATCTGATTTATCAACAAATTCTCTTACTAATTTATTAGAGGCAGGCAAAAGACCTCCGCTGACAGTTTTTGTACCTCCTTTAAATGCTTCTTTTGAAACATTAACTGCGCTTATTTGTTTACCGCCTTTAAAAAATTTTCCAGTTTTTAAAGTGCTTATATAACGAGATAAGCCAGTAAGACCTAAAATTCCTCCGGATATAGCGTTAGCTGCACCAAACTCAATAGCCAACTTAGGCCCTTGACCTAAAGCACCGCCTGTAAATTCACGAAGCGTTTCTTTAAAGTTATTTTTTTGATCTTCATCAAAAAAGTTAGGATCATCAGAAGATTCTTCACCAATTTCTTTTATTTTAGTTAACACCTCAGAATTAGTAGGGCCTAAGTTAAGTTCAACTTGCTCAGGTGAAGTAAAAGATTCTGCAAAAGAAGTTCCTAAAGCGCCAAAAAAACCAGTTCTTTTCAAGTCAGCTGGATTTATATTAGCTAAAAAAGCAATTTCAAAAGCTTTCTTTTCGGCTAGGTTGTTTAGATATCTATCTGTTAGATCCATAAAATAAGCCGAATCGTAGTTTGTTGTAATAGCAGCTTTATCTGAGTCAGGTTTATACCCAGCGGGTACCCCTTTTATATCTTCACCAAATCCCCGTCTTAAAAAACCTTTACTAGTAATAGACATTTTTATAATGTCTTCTACTTTTATGTTTTTAAAATTATCAAATTGTTGGCTAGTTATTATTCCTTCTTCGGCATCTTTTTTAAGCATATACTGAGAAAGGTCGCCTACCCATCTACCTTGATCCAACATTTCCCCAACGGTTGCTTCGCCTCCGTATTGTTTTTTAGAAACATCTATAAGTGTATTTAATTCTTTTTCTAAGTCTTCAGTTTCTTGAGTGTACCTTAAAAACTCAACACTCATAGCGCCAGTTTTACTATCTTTCTTTATATTAAGTAATCTTTGTAAAATAGGATTTACTTTGTCAGATATATCAAGGTTATTATCATCTGGCGTTTCAAAATCATCTTTTTTAACTTTAAGGTTTTCAAAATCTAACCAATAACCTGAATCCTCCTTAGTATAATCATTTCTTATTAGACTGGCTTTACTTTCTAATTTTTCTAGTTGATCTTCAGCATCTAATCTTTCTACCGAAAAAGCGGTGGTATTATTTATTTTTTTTCTTAAAACTTCTATATTATTTTGCAGACCTATCAAGTCTTTAATATCTGAGTCTTCTACGGCGTCTCCAGCTTGCTTTATTTTTATTTCTAAGTAGTCTTTTGGCACTAGACCTTCCTTCTCTATTTGTTCTGCTATTCTTTTGTTTTTAATATCATTTAATTCTTTTTTCTCTGCAGCAACCATTTCTCCAACGGCTTGCTGCATTATTTTATCAATTTGATATTCTGTAATATTTGAATTTTCCAAAGCAGTGGCTCCACCAAATCCAAGCATGTTGCCTTGAGTTGATTGGTCTATGTTTAAACTATTGTAGCTTTCTATTGCTGCAGTTTTTAAATCATTATAGACATCAGGGTTTGCATATAGATCTTTTGGTGAATTTAACTCATAGTCTAAACCATAGAGTTGTTTTATTCTTTTTTTGAAATTATTTCTATTTGATTTATTTTTTTTATACTCACCTATAGACTCTTCGGTACCATTAGCTTGTATAAAGTCATTAAGTTCTTCAAAGCCTTTGTTTTTATTAAAAACACCCACTTCTCCATTTGGAGCAGTAACGTTAATTCTAGTAATTGCCCCTAAACGCATATTAGACATGCTTTTTTCTTCCTTAATTTCAAATCCTAGCTCTTCTAAACCGTTGTAGCTTATAGTTCTATCGTTAAAAAAAATACTTGTTTTACGTTTATTTGGTTTTTTAGGGTCAGCGCTTTTAGCTATATATGTATTTTTAAGCTTAGGATCTTGAGAATCCAAAGAAATATCTTCCGAAACTAATTCCGTACTTTCTGGTGTTTCTGCAGGTTGAGGCATAAACCCCGGTATTATTTCCTGCGGCATTTGAGGTCCTGCAACTACACCTTGTGCAGCACCCGTTGCTTTTTTTGGCTCTGGATCTTTATCTTTTAAAGTTATATTATTCTTATCTGTATAATCTTTAATAGAAAGATTCGCTTTATTTGCAGCTTGCTGAACTTCTTCGTCAGTATATTCAAAACCTTCGTATGTATACATAAACTATTTATTTTATTTTATTTTATTATGGTAATTGTTTTCTATTATTACTTTGTTTTTCAAATTGAGCTTCGGTCCAGCTTTTTATAAATGCATCTCTATCTCCTCCTTTATTTTTATATCCATAAACATCAGCCATAATTCCTGCTATATCTTCGGTAGTTTTAATATTAAGCCCAATTAATTCACCTGAATTGTCTATAAAAACCAAACCGGTATTTGGAAATCTTCTGCCTCTATCAGCCCACATTTTTTGTGCATCTTCTTTAGTATAATTTTGTTCAGTTAAAGGGTTAATAGTACTTTGGACTGTACTTTCAAAAATTTCCTGACCTTTATCTATTGGAAAAGCCCTTGCTTTTTCTAAACCGCTTAATTTAGAATTAATAAATTTAGACAATATAGAAGGTGTTAAATCTTTAATACTTTTTACGTTTAACTTTTTAAATTCAAGACTAGCATCTCTACCCGCTCCTAAAATTTTACGTTCATTTTCGTCTTTACCTAATTTAGTATCTGTTTGAGGGCCTCTAGGCTCAGCTTTACCAGTTTCAGGGTTTAATAAAAAGTTTTCATTTTGCTTTAATAACTCATTTTTAACGTATATATTGTTAACTTTATTTCTTAAAGCATCTATTTTGTTATTAGCTAAAGCTTCAGCTTCAGAATCTGAAATAGGTATACCGCCAGCTAAGGCTTTTGTTTTTTCAAAACCAACAAGAGCTAAAACAGCTTTTTTGTTATAGCCAATGTATTTTTTACCGGTAAGATCGATCATGTTTAATTCATCTTCCGTTAAAGAATTTTCTAATAATCTTCTTTCTCTAAGAGCAGATGTAAATATGCTAGCGTTTAGCTCTGGGTTTTTTCCAAGGTATTCTTTTGCTTTAGTTCCAGCAAAAGTATCAACGCCTTTAGTGTACTGAGTTGCAATACTAGTTTGCTTAACGATATCACCCTCTGCATTTATATACTCTTGAGTGTTTTCAAAACTACCTTTTGATTGTCCTTTAAACTCTGTACCAGCTTCGGTCACACTAGTTTTAGCATTCAAAGAAGATTTACTGTCTATAGTTGTCTTGTTTATTTTATTTTCAAAATCCAAGAATACTTCTTTTCCGCCTATATTCATAGTGAACCCACCTACGTTTACACCTTTTATTGTTTTAACCACAGGTTTAGCTTTACCTTCATTGTAAGCTTTTACAAAATCTTTAAACGAAGTTCCTTGATTTGCAAATAAAGCATTTATATCACTAGCCTCGCCGTCATAAACTTCAGGGTCATTATCTATATCAATTAAATATTGTAAACTGCTATTAGCAGCTTTAATATTAGCCCATTGGGTTTGTAGCTCTTTAACTCTAGTGTCGCTTGTTTTAGGATTTAATATTTCAGATCTAGTTTTCATAGCCCAGTCTTTATAATCTTGAGAAGTATTAAGATCTAAATTAAGAGTATTTCCAAATATAGAACCTGCAGCAACTTCAACATCTTCAATTTCTCCAGCTAATTTAGTTCTTTTTATACCTAAGGCTTTTTTTTCTGCTTCCTCTTTCTTTTCCTGCTCTTTTAAAAAATCAAGTCCCGGCTTTAATCCAGCTTGCAAACCTCTATTAAAGGCACCATAGTCTACTATACCTTCTGTTGGATTTTGATATGCTCCGCCAGATGTCCTTGTTTGTTGTCGTCTTGTCATCGTTATTTAATTATAATTATCTTTTTAACCCTTCTTAAACCCGCCTGCTAATCCAAAACTACCAATACCGCCTAGCATTTGACCAATGCCGCCCATCATTTGAGAACCATAAGCTGCTGATTGCTGGGAAGCATTACTTAATTGAGCAGATACTCTATTTAGTTTTTGCATTTCTCTTGCCTCTTGAGCTCCAAATACAAATTGCTTACCTTGAGCTTCTGCCATTTGAATTCGTTGTTGTTCTTTTAACCTATTCATTTCTAACTGTTGCTGCCCTTGAGCTCTTAATTGCGCGTTTCTGGCTTCCTGCTGAGCAATACTAGCTGAAACACCTTGCTTAGAACTTAAAGCTGCCTGGGCAAGCGCAGTGGCTCCACCGGCTCCAGCCCCGGTTGCTCTCAATGTATCTAAACTACTAGCAAGTGATATATCTGTTTGTTGAGCTTGCATTTCCGCGGCTTCTGTTGCAACTTGTAGATTTGCAAATGGATTTGACAATTGACCTGATAAATCCTTTACGTTTGCAAAAGGATCAAAAATAGCCTGTCTGTTTTGTTCTAGCCTAGAAAGTTGTCTTTCTAAAGATCTCTGTCTTCTAGCTGCTCTTCTTCTAGCTGCTCCACCAAATATAGCTTGCCCAAGGCCGCCTAAGAACTGGCCACCTATCATGCCTAAAACACTTTTGTCCATAATTTATTAATATAAAGATTGTTCGTAATTAAAACCTACTGAAAATAGTTCAGCATGGTTTGTTATGTTTAATATTTTGTCGTTACCCACGGGTTCGTGTTCAAACGTTACTTCTGCAAAAAATCCTTTAATACCTGTTGTATTTAATGCACTAACACCTGATATTGCCGATGTATCATTGATTTTGATTTGCCCGTAATATTTTTTTTCTAAGGGTGTAAACCCTGCATATTTTAAAGTCCCATCATATGGAGATGAATATCTACCTGTTATATTACCAGGTATAGGATAAGCATTATAGTCATTATCATCGTCTGCCGGAGAGAATATCTCTATTGCTTTCCAGTTTTTTGTTCCTTCGTAATTAACTGATTTATAGTACTTAACTAAGGAAGGATTTTGATTACTTACTATAGTTATTGTACTAGGGTTAAATTCACCGTAGAATGTGTTCTTGTTGTTATTTGAATAGTGTTCGTAAAGATCACCAGCATTCCAAGTGTAAAACTTATTAGCTAAGCTACCCCCAAATCGAGGTTTGTAGGTGTGAAACGATGTCCAACCATTCACTCTATCATCAAAAGATAAAGTTTTATAATTTGTTCTAAGCGGAGTTATACCTGTATTAAAATTATTTTTTGAATATGTTTGTTTATTGTAATCTGAATCAGTTGATCCTTGTAGACTTAACACATAGTTTTTTGAGTGTACGTCAAACATACCATACGCCTTATCCGCATTCTTTAGTTCATCTCTAAAAAAGCTTCTCATACCATAAGATGAAATTTCAGTTATTCCATCTCTAGATAATCTAAGCACAGCTCCTTTATTTTTATCGGTAAAATATTTTCTAAACCCATAAACAGCAAAGCTTTCTGGATTTTTACTTATACCATACTCTCCTAAATAAGGAACAATTTGACCAATAACTTTAACTCCTGAAGTTGTTAAACCTAAGCCTTCTGCTGTAAAAACAGCATCTTTATCTATTAAAGCTGAGCTAACTTTATTTTCTTGAAATATAATTAAGTTAGTATCTTCAGCGTATAACTTTTGAATACTACCATCAGAAGCATCTACAGCCCTGGTTATAGGCTCAGAAGAGTTAAATTCATTTGTTTGATTTATATCTGTTCTAGAATTAAATATTCCAGAATATATCATTGCATTAAACCTATGGTTAAAATCATAGCTTTCATCAGTAGCATAAGCTTTAACACCATACCCCATGGAATCCTCATTGAAGCCCCCTTTTATTCGAGATTCTTCCACGTGCCAATTTGAAGCTTCTGTAGTAGAATCAAAGTCACTTAAACTTATTCCAGGAGCAATTGGATTTTCGCCGATTAAGTCTTGTCTTACTAACCCTGTGCTAGGTTTTATTACTACAGAATTGAAATATGATATTTCTAATGTATATGCCATAATAATAATATTACGTGTTAATTTATTTATTTATTAATAATTATTGACTAGCTGTTTCAATAACAATTCCGTCTAAATTTATTTGAATAGCTTCAACAGAAATTTCTCCAAAATTCTTATTAACGCCCCACCATTTGTTTTGACCATTAAGAGGAGACCAGCCTCCTGGTGCTATTTCATCTTTTACTTGAACTAAATCGCCTACTTTAGGTAAATCCTGTGATCCGTTAAATAAAATAAACGTTGAAGTAGTTCTGTCCTGATTAGAAGCACTAAATAATTGAGAAAAACTTTCCCATGGGCTAGGTGGTGAATTTGGCGTAATATACGCTGACTTGTTAGATGATACCTGACCTGGTTCTATTACTATTGTAATTGCTTTGTTTTGGAATGGTGTAGGTATTATATTCTCTATATTATTTTCAAAAGCAGTTATAGTCATTGAAACACTACTTTGCTCAAGATTAGCTCCTTGCCTTATAAATATTTCACCGCTATTTGAATTTACAATAAAAGGAAAAGCATCTGTAGGGTCGGTTACTGGATTATTTACATCTTCAAATATAAGTCCCTCCTCCTCTTTTGTTTCATCAGCGGAACCATTTACAGCATCCATTCTACCTATCAATACATCTTCGTTTGTGCTTGAGTCGTCTTCGTTTATATTTATTTGATTACTGCCAGTGGCATAACTAAATCCTTCATTATCGTTAGTTAATGTTAAAACAGGTAAAGCATTTTCTAATTTAATAGGTTCTTCAAATTGTCCTCCTGGAGATATGGCATAATTTGTTATATCGCGTTCAATTTCTTCTACACCAAAGACTGCTTTGATTTTAAATTCATATGAGTACCCATGAGTACCATAGAAGAATTCTGCTTTTGTTCTAATATAATATTTATTATTTTCTTCTATGATTTCAAATTTGGTGTCTGCTTGTAAAGAATCACCTGTTTCTAAACTAGTTTCTTGAACGCCTAAAAGGGATATAGTAGCGTCTTGTTGTCCTTGGTCGTTGGAAGCAGTGACTATACCTATTTTACTACCTATTTCTAAACTTTCGTTAATTCCAATATCAAATTTTTGTATATCAATTTTATTTAAACCTGTAAATGAAGATAATACAGCGGTATTAATATCAGACACTAACCCAGCTGAGGAAGTTTCGTAAAATATATCTATTTTAGAATTAAAGGGTTCGGTTTCAAAAACAGAAATAGCGCCTTGGTTTGCTGTCGCTGGTAAATTTGTTGTATCATCTGGTAATGCTATTTTAGCCAATAACAAGCCTTTTCTAACACCGGTTATCTGCAATAAAGTGTTGTCAAAATAAGCGTCGCCGTAATTTAGCTCTGGATCCATTCCATGCTCTTTGAGTGTACCTATTTCAATAACATTTAGTAAACCATCTGAAGATAATAATCCACCTACATTTGGCACATAAGGAGCCTCATATAAGGCGTAATCAGAGTCCGTACTTGTTGAGCCTCCGCTACCACTAGCAGTAGATCTAACATTGTAATTAACAACTTTAGGATATAGTCTAATTTTACTACCAGCTAAACCTGTTTCCCTATCTGTATCTGTAACATCTCTAGGTACTTTATTTACATTATCCCCGGCTAAATTTATTAAAGCTGTTGGACTACTGGTTTTTCTAGCTATTCCGTCTCCATATATATTATAGTATTCTTGTTGCTGTTGTTTTACAACTATTCTATATGAGTACCACCCGTAAGGATTTGAATCAGAATCATAAGCATCGCCTATTATGTCTTCAAATCTAATTCTCAAAACATCACCCCAGTTTTCTGTGTTAGTTGAATTTGCAGAATAGTTGTCCCAAACTCTAGAATCAAATAAATCTTTTGATTTAGCGGGAACATATACTGAAGACCTTTTTAACGATGTTTTCCCGTTAAGCTCTATAGGTAATATAACAGGTGATTGTCTACCAAATATATCAGATAATATAATTCCTACCTGGTATTCTCTTCTTTGCTTTATAGAGTGATATTTATACTCTTCATAAAGGTAATCGCTATTACTAGAATCTTGTGCGTTTTTTAAAGAAGTATTAACTTCAAAATTTAATTTTGTTTTATTTAAACTTCTTTTCTCAATGTAGTTTCCGTATACTACTCTGTTACCTATAATTTCCTGTGACTTTGCCTTTAAGGGTACATTATCAAACACTCTTGTTCCCTGACTTCTAGGTAATGTTTTAAAAGGCTCTGAAGATTCGTAGGTATAATTTATAATACCAGCATCAGATACGGTAGTTGAATTAGGTAGAACGTCTACAACTCTAATAGGTAGGTCGCCATCAATAGCACAGAGCATTTGGACTTCTTTTATTTGATACGTATTAAATACATTTGAAGAATTTTCAGGCATTTTTAATTGAAAAATAATTTTATTGATACAATTAATCATGCTGTCCAGCTCATTATTCTGAGCCATCTTTTTTATTTGATCTGAAGACAACCCTGTTGAATTATTTTTGTATATTTCAGGTAAAAAAACTGCTTGGGTAAATGGAGCTATTGTAGAATATTCACCATCTTCATATCTAAACCTATAGCTAAACCTAACAAATTGATTTTCTAAAAAGTCTGATTCTATATCTGTGTCTGTGGTAGCTGAAGATTCATTAGAGCTATCTAGTAGTCTTAAAGGATAGAACGGAGCAAACTTAGCAACGCTAATTTTTCTTTCAGAGTCGTAAAAACTAGAATTATTTAGCGCTGTTGATATATTTATTCTTCTAGGTTGATTAAAATTATCTGTAAAAAATAATAAATTATTTAAAATATTAACACCAGTTATTTCATGCGTTTTAGAAAAGTTCAAAAATAAACCTTGAGACAATACTGAAATACTACCGTTTTGTTTATACATTAGTATTGCGCAAAATAATTGCCCTGGATTTAACTCAGTAAACCCTTCTGATTGTTGCTGAAGCGCGGTTTTTGGTCCGTCAAGCGCTCCTATCAATCCCCCATCTGTAGAGTTAGGGCAAGTATAGTTTGTTACGAAGTAAAACGTTCTGTCATTAGGTTCGTCAAAATAGCAACCTATAGTTTCTAAATTATTAAAACCATCTAACAGCTTTAATGGCACTAAAGAATTACCTTTTATGTTTTGAATCGTACCAACGTCTTGGGCTTCAGAAGTAGAAATTTGAATATTTTGAGCAGTGCGGTATTCTCCATTAGGTAAAAGCCTAGCGTCAATGTCTTTATTCATTTTACCCTGAAGAAATGCTTTTTTATCTTCAGCCATGTGCTAGTGTTTTATTTGTTTTGATTTATTTCTCATTACCTGAGTCATTTCAGATAATTTCATATTTGATAATCTTAATTTAGCGTTTCTAAGAGATGCTCTTTTTTCTTTCTTATATCTCTGTACTATATATTCAGATATATTTCTTTTTGCAGCTAAAACGTTGTAAGCTATATGCTTATATAAAGCCTCTTCTGCAAGTTTATTAATTTTCATTTCTGCATCCGTACCTAAACCATCAGATATGTATTCTATAGCTATTATTTTACCCGCTAAATCACTACTAAAAGCAAAACTACCTGTTCTTTCATTAATTGTAAAAAATCCGTTTATCTGAGTAGTTTCCGGTGTTGATCCGTATCTTCTTCCATAATCACTTCTTAAATAATCATTAGTAGTTAAATACACGCTATCTTCTGAAGACAAATCCCCTGTCACATTTTTAGTATCAAATTTTTTCCACTTTTCTTCTGTAATTGAACTACCTTCTACAATGTCACCATTAGAATCATATATATAGTCATGGTTATTATCTTGTATAGGCGTTTCTGTGGGGTTTGCAGTCAATCTAGTAGGGTAAATGATTCTGCGAATACCAGAGTTGTCTACGTAGCATATTTTAACGTAGTTAACATAATCTTGAGGCATAGGTATAGAAAGCGAAGCTCCTAATTCTACTTCTTGAATTTTGACTGTTTTTAAAACATCATAACTAAATTCCTGTAACCCTCTTTTTGCATGAAATATTACATCAGATTTAGCAACTCTGTCTATAAGTTTACCATCACCTACATAAGCAATCATAAAATTATCTACAATTTCTTTTATAGATGTATATTGATAACCTCCGAATACTGAAGATTCGTAGTAATCCTGACTTGTTTGTCCGTCTAATAATCCCATATTATTGCTCTTGTTGTGTTATTGATTGTTGTTCTTGCATTGCAGACTGTATAACTAAAGGATCTTTAATTGTTATACCAAAGTATTGTAGTATACCTAATATTAAATCTACTTCATCCGAAGGATGCAGCGTAAAATTTGTAGAGCCCGTTGTAGTATAGTTGTATACAGGTGTTCCAAAAGTAACTGTATCCACTGTTGAATTCCATATTGGATCAGCAGGTGTTCCAATATAATACATTGAAACAGATGTTAAAGTAGTTGGATATACGTGTATAGAGTTAGAGCTAACGTAATACATAGGAAATGTAGTAGATGGCGCTGTTAACGGTGAAGCTAATAGAAAACTTAATTTAGATTTATCTATTCTTTCTATTTGAGTTAAATGATCAGTAGATGAAACATTTATAATATTATAGACGCCTTTTACATTATAAGAACCAGTCGATGAGTTTGGTAAATTACCTACTCCTGAGGATAATGATATTGTATTAGTTGCACAAAAAGGATCTATTTTGTCTTGTATTTTTCTAGGAATATCGCCATAACCTTCAACCCCTCTCCCGCTTGATTGCTTTGTTACAGCTCTGTTGTATTCATAGAAGGCTCTGTCTAGTAATTCTAATTGTACTACCTTAGCTATTTTATTAAAATTATCTGGTGTTAAATAACCACTACCTTTTTTATTTATTATAGATAAAACTGTAGTATATACTTTGTTTACGTCAATCGCCATATTTTTATTTTTATTATAGTAGTGCAGCCACTATTAAGCAGATGCACTACTTATAATAATCACACTATTTTAACTTTTTTTCTATTGATTTGAAAATTTCTACTCCTTCATCTGTTTTTAAGTAAGCCGCAAATGCAGAATACGGGTTTTCATCAAAAGGCACTGTCATCAACTTTCTATCTGTAGAACCCCATGTAAAAGTTCTTTGATCCTGAGATAGCCTAATAATACCCATCTCGCTAGCTTTGATAGCTAAGTTTCTTAATTGAACATTATCATCATTTACTAATTCTAAGAATAACACTGGATTTTCTCTAGCAAATAAATATAAATCTCTTTTAAGCTCTGAAGAACTCATCTTGTCAACAGAAGAACCTAGCTCCACCCTTAGTATAGCCTCAGCTTGGTCTATATCGATAGACATAGCTGTATTTAAAGCTTGCATTTCAGTTTCAATATCCACTAACTCTTCTTTTGCTTCAGCAATGTCGTCTCTTTCTGTGTAAACATATCCTTTTTTAGGATGATATAAGCTTAAAAGCTTTTGTAAAGGTTGATTTGTTTTAGGTACGAACAGCACGCCTTCTTCAAAAACTATGTGTTCAAGTATTGCATTACCATCTTGCTCATCTATAAAACAAGATCTTTGATTGCTAGCGTATCTTAATTCTCTATTGTAGCCCGCTTTTTCATCAAACCATAACAATGGTTTCCTTGGAGTAGACTTTGAATTTAAAGTATAAGTTAAAGGACTCATATCAATTAAATAATACTGTCTATCTTTCATTTCCCAACTTGGTTTAGTTGGTTGTGTTTTTGTAGGAGCTTTTGCTGCTACATCTTGTTGAGGAGCAACCTCAACTTTCTTTGCTGGCGTTTTTTTTACTGCCATAATATAATATAATTTAATAGTTTGTAAAATGTGACGATAGCTAGTCTATATATATAATAAGAAGCTATTGTCATATAAAAGTAATAATTACCCCCGTAGTTACAACGAGGGTAATATTACATTAACTTACTTATTATGATTCTTTTAGCATCACGAAGTTATTAGCTCCCTGAACTACTAAACATCTTTCAGATAAGTAGTGCACTTCCATTTTGTCATCTCCGGTGTAAGAAGCAGACCCAACAGAACCAGTTACCCAAGATTTTAATCTTCTGTCATCAGTTTGTGAAGCTCTATATCTTACGTGTAAGAAAGGACGAGTTATGTTTTTACCCAATGATTGGTCGTATACAGTAGAAGTTCCAGCAGGAATTAAACATCCTGAAACATCTCCAAAACCACCTCTAGCAGCTGCATCGTTTAAGTATTTCCAGTCTGACTTGTAGAAATCATAAGATCCTCTACGGAAAGCAGAGAAACCTAAGTTTAACGCCATGTCAGCATCATTTTGGAATACACCGTAAGAAGCTCCTCCGTTATAATTAGCATTTATCCCGGCAACCATGTCATCAATAGTAAGAGCTAATTCACGATTAACATATAACATGTTTTCTTCAATAGCACCTTGCTTGTCAAGATTTTTCAACACTAAGTCAAAATCCCCGAGAGAGGCTAAATCTTCAAATACGTTACCTCTAGTTTCAATAGCAGAGAATAAACCTTCTGTACCAGTAATACCTGAAATAGACCCTGCATTTAAAGCTGCGGTTGATGTTGTTTTAACTGACTCAATCATAGAAGTCTCTAAGTAGTCTTCAAAACGCAAACGAGTCTCTCCAGCGGCTTTTAAATACCAAGAAAAACCAGATTGTCCTGACTCATCAGTTGTTTCAACCCATCCAATTTGAGCAGTGTCTGAACCATTGATTTCAAAATGATCTTTTAAAATAATTGGTTTGTTACTGTATTGTTGGAATTCTGGCTTAAGTTGTCCATCCATGCTAGCAGATCCTTTAGCAAATTCAGAACCATATACGAACAGATTTACACCAACATTTCCGCTACCTGCAATAGAAGTAAAGTTATCAGCAGTGTACGCTTTCAATGTTACTGTTTGTCCAGATGAAGCTGAAACATAGCACTTAAGAGTTTTAAGACCAGAAGCGTTGTCGGTTACTAAAACAGTACTACCTACTCTAATAGAATTGTTAAGAGTAGATCCTAAAGTTACAATACCTGTAGAAATTGCTAGCTCTACTTTAGTACTAGCTCCAGCGGCATGTTTATATGCGATATGTAATCTATTTTGCTCAGACCAAACTACTTGATCAGATTCCATAGGCATCTCAGCGCCTACCATTTGTAAAAATCCTCCAATTGTACGGTTTCCGTATCTTTCTACTTCTTCTTCGTATAATTCAGGTAAATATTGTTGTGCCCATCCAGCTGTAGCTGAAGACGTAAAGTCGATATAGTTTGTATCGCTTACTACTGGGTTTGGCATAGGGCTAAGTGAAAATGATCCACCTAATCCTGTAGATGTGTTAAATGATCCCATTTGTTTGTTTTTTTAAGTTGTTTATTTTTTTATTTTAAATTTCAACTTTGAACTATTCTCCCCGCCTAACACTTTAAATTTCATTCCACCGGCTTCTACAACTGGTTTATTAGTTCTAGCGCCCATATCAATATTTTTAGAATTGATAGCGGTTTGTTTTATAGCGTCAGCTTTACCTTGCTCATAAAAATGTGATACAATTTTATCAATATTTTTACCTGCATATAAAGCTTTGTGATAACCTTCAGCGTCTTTCATCATATCATTTTCGTCGAGGAACTCCCTCACAAAATTAGATATGTCGCTTTGGTAATTCTTAACATCACCTGCGTTTTTTACATTATACCTATATTTTTTGTCTCCTACTTTAAAATCAAAACCTTTGAAATTTTCGTTAAAAACATTATTGGTACTTTGCTCAAATTGCTTGTACTGTTTTTTTTGAACCTCACTAGTGGTAGCTTGTTCTTGGTTGTACTTATTGTAAAAGTTAATAGCTTCTTGCTGCTCGGATGATAACTTAGAACCCAACTTGACTTCTTTGTAATACTCATCTTTCATACCATTAAGAAATTTCTTAGCTTTTGCAACTTCTTCTTTTAGTGTCAACTTCTTTTTTCTAATATCTCTTTCATCGTCGATATCTTCATCATATGAAAAATTATCTTCAATTAAAAAACTTATTTCGTCATTATCTAAATGACTTTTTGTTGACTTGTAATATTCTTTTAATAACGCGGTATCGTCCACGTTTGAATAGTCAGCGTTTAATCTAACGTACTCTTCTATGCTTCCGCCAGTGTCTTCCATAAACTTAACCAGGTTTTCAATATTTTCTGGTAAAGTTCTTTGCGGAGTAGCCTCTGGCTTTTCTTCAATAACAGGATCATTTGTTTTAACTGTTACAGGGGTTTCTTCAGCATCAGATACTTCTTCTAGTATGCTTTCTTCTTCGCTGCTTTCTTCTTTTTCTTCTTCGCTACTACTTTTTTCTTTGTTGTTGCTCTCGCTGATGATTTCATTTTCCCGTACATCTTGATCTGTGTTTTTAGTTTGAAATTCTTTTAATTTTTCTAGGTCTAATTTAATAGTCCCATCTTCTTTTATCTCTCTATAAGAGATCTCCTCTTTAGGGGTTTCAGTTTGTGTTGCTTCTTTAGTCTCTGCAACGTTGCCTTCAACAACCTCTTCGATTGGTTGGTTTTGTTCTGACATAATATAATATAATTAAATAGTTAAAAATTTATCACCTTGGTTCGAACTGCTCAAGACCAAAGCCACCTAAGTTATCCATTCCTGCGGATTCAAAACTTTTAGGGGGTGCATTATTTTTTCTTTGATCTATTAGTTCACTTTGCTGTGACGCTTGTATTTTTGTTCTTTCGTCTTTACGATCTTCTTTAAACTTGTCCTTTTCGTTAACTTGCTTTAACTGCATTTCTTGCAGTTGCATGTTTAAATTAAACTCGTGTTCCATCAATTCTTTCTTTATAGCTGCTTCTCTTTCCATTTTAGCTATTTCTAATTGATTTTTTATTTGCTCTAACTGAGCTTTAGATTCATTCAGAGCTTGCTGCTTTTGCATATCAGCTTGAGCTGCTGCTTGAGCAGATTGTGTATTAGATTGTGTTTGAGCTTGAATGTTTCTTTGCTGCTGCTCTTGATCTAATTGTTGTTTCTTTTTTCTACGTATTTTAAGAAGCTGATTAGCTAATTTTATATTACGCACTTCTCTAACTTCTATAGCGTCCTCTAAATATATCTGACCAGACTGTAAAGCTACTTGTATATTATTTTCAAGCTTTGCTTTTTCTTCTTCATCTGGTGTTAACTCTAAAAATATACCAAAGTCATGTAAATGTAAGTTAGCCATTTCTTCTAAAGTAGATACATTAAACTTACCTAATGTTTTTATAAAAGACTCTTTAGTTGGTGAATATTCTATAACATCAGAAACACGCATTGCAATACACTCTGCCATTGTTAGGGTTATATACAAGCTTGATTGCAATAGGTGTCTTGTTGCTGTGTTAGAATTCGCTGCAGCCATTTTTTGCAAACCTACTAAAGCGTTTTTATCTGGTATTCCGCCATCTCTGGCTTCGTTTAATCCAGTTACATCACGCATCATTTGTAAGTAGTAATTATATGTACTTATAAGTGCGTTTATTTTATTGTTACCACCGTTTGAATTTAATTCAGTAATAGGTAGTCTTCCTCTATTCATATCACCGTCTTGTGTCATTGATCTACCAATAACACTACCAGTTTGGAAATACATGTTTAATGCTTCCTGAGGATTATAGTTTGTTCCGTTACCTAAATCTATTTCAGCTAAAGCGTCCGCATCTAAGTAAACACCATCAGGTACTACCCTAGATAATACTTGTTGTAATTTTAAATGTGTTAGCTGAATCATATCTGCAAAATTAGTCATACGACTAACTAAAGATTCTATTCTGCCCTCATACATTCTAGGGGCGCAGATAGCGTAACTCATTTGAGCTTTTGTAGTATCAGCTTTAGGTCTTATCATATTTTTCTTAAGTTCCCACTTAAGTATATCATTACTGCCTATAACTTTAACACCTTCGTATATTACCTCTATAGCTCTATCAACTTTTTCAAAGTCATCATTAGCCGGTGGATTAAAGGTATCATCTTTCTCAATAGCTTTACTACCCCCGGTAGCTGTTTTCTTTATTTTATGTACTTGAGTAGCATAAGTCTTATATTCAAAGTATAAAACAGATATACTGTTACTTTCATTTGATTTAGAATTATATCCGCTGTTTGTGTATGACGTATTATAGCCTTGATAAGACTCTAATTGCTCATCTGTTAATTCAGGAAATTCTTTCTTAAGCTCATTGGCATATATTTCTTTTACTTCACCTACATAATATATATCATCAAAATATGGTGAATCTGTGTTTGAATATACAAGATCAACTGGATCTACATATTCTACTTTAATCCCCTCTGCTTTGTTAAATGAGCTTTTAGCAGCACCAATACCTATAACGGTTAAATCTCTTTTTATACGCCTAGATACTAATTCATATTTATTTTTATCAAATACACTATTTATAGCCTCTTCTTCTGCAATTTCAATTGCTTGTTTATATTCAAGCTGCATATGTATTTCAAGTTCCTCTGAAGTCTCAGGTAACTTGCTTTGATCTGTTTGGTATATGTCAATACCTAATTGACTAGCAACCGCGTCGTTAAATGGCTTAGCTGCCATATCCTCGGCTATCTTAGTTACATAATCTGTTCTTTCTTGTATTGAAGCGGGATCTTGCGAATAAGCTTTTATATCATATGATCTATCAGCCATACCGTTAACAACAATATCAACAAACTTTGGTATAATAGGAACCGGTTTCCAATCTAGGTTCATGTAGGATAAATCTCCATTAATAGATAATTCATCTTTATACTTTCTAACAGACTGTTCTCCTCTAGCGTATAATCTTAAGGAGTGAAAAGATTGCCTAGATGTAGAATACCTACCTGATCCACTTCTACCGTTGTATCCGTCTTTAGAATTAAACCATTCGTGTTCTATAGCTCTACCAACTTGTGCTCCGTATTCAGCACTCATTTTTTCTATATCGCTAACCGCTTGGCTTGGAAAAGAACTTTTTATAGCTTTATTAATCATTTATTTATATTATTTGAGATCTATGCCCTTTATTATCATACCTTTTTATCCCAAGATTTATACTTTTAATTTTTCTTTCCTGCGTTGGAGCATAAAGGTTTTTGTTACAAGCCATAATAGCTAAACCTGAACTAATCGACGCATCAAATTTTGTTCTATTATTTATATCAAACTTAACCCAATCCTCTAAGGTTCTGCTAAAATACATATCTCCGTAGCCATCACCTATTCTGCCTACATACTTTTCTATATAAGACTCTATAGCCGCTGCGTGAGATTGTTTTATATCATTCGAAGAATTCGGTATACCGCCAATTTCTTTTTCTGTTGTTGAAAGCTTGTTGTAGGTTTTATCTGGTCTATTCATTGAGTAGCCTCGGTATCCTCTTCTTTTGAAATGATATAAAAGTCTAGGTTTATTATTCTCAACCAGTATTGGCATTCCATAAAACACGCAGGCCATTAATACGTCTTCAAAAAATATTTCAGCTGTTTGCGGTCTTGCTACATACTCTAAGAAAAAACTATTCGCAGGAGCCTCCTCCATTGAGTATTTAGTTAATCCGTGCAATGCACCGTTAGATCCTACTCCATCAACAGTTCCAGAAATATCATAACTATCACATCCAAATGCACCAACGTGATCATTTGCTGGATACTTTATACCATTTTTTAATCTAACTCTGTTTTGCATTTCTAGTTTAGGAACCCAACTAACTTTAAATCTACCATTTTTATTAGGCATAAATTCAACAGTAGAATCTTTAATACCATCTTTCCACTGGAAGCTACCAACAGTTACTAAACCATTTCTTTGCGCATCTTCATTGTAATCTATTTGCTCGTATAGCTTTGTTAAATTAAATAAAGATTGTTTTGTTTCATCTCTAAACGCGTGATTCTCTGTTCTTGGAAACTGACGATAATATTCATTTAAACCGTCTTGATCATTTTTTAATCCCTCAACTTCATTTTCCCAATATTCTATTACACCCGTGTCAATTAAATCGCCTTGAGGCCCTTCAATTGATTTTCCCGACGTTTCAAATACAGGAAATCCATAAGAATCAATGTATCCTTCGTAGTTCCATTCCATAGGTATAAACAAAGAATATAGTCCTGAACGAGTTTGTCCATTTGCGTTTCTGTTTGTAACGTCTGAATCATAGTATAATTTTTTAAAATTATCTCCTCCTTTGTCTAAAGCGTTTGAGGTACTACCCATCATACACTTACCTATTATCTTAGAACCTAATCGTAAACAAGTTTTTGTAACTCTCCAGTTGTTTAATATATTTGTTGGTTTTTCCCACTTTCCACTTTCATCGTGTACTAATAGTTTTAATTTTTCACCATCGTACGAGTTGTCCCCGGTGTTCTTCCAGTCGATCGTGGTGTCGAGGCCTGTGATCTCCTGTAGTTTCTCGTTGGTGTCAAGCTTTTTACGGGTGAATTTTGATGCTGGTACTCTGTATGCAAGCTCCGTCTTCGGCCTGTCCATACCGTCCTGGATTGGTTTGAAGAAGAAGGGATAGTTAACTGAGATGGGTACGACCTTATCAGTAAACATCTTTTTGGCGTCTGGCCCGGACTTTGATAAAATGCCAAATCTTGAATCTGTGGATATTGTTGCCTGATTAACCGTCTCGCCTGATGCCATGAAAGAGAAACCTGACCGTCGGTTTTTAAGATAACACATTCCGTAACACCGTTCATCTGCTTTACAAGCTTCCCAGAATATATAGAATAATCTGTTTGACTCCCTAAAGTCTGGCTGCCCAACATCAATCTTGGACCACTGCAAGTACATGTAGTGAGTGCCAGTAATATAAGTAGGAATACCTTTATTATTGAACCAAAAACCATCTTCCCTCCTTTTAAACTCTTCATCAATATAGTCATACCATTTATTTTTAAATTCGCTAGACCTATCTTCCCAGTCAAATACGGATTTTATTTTACTTAATTCCTTTGGGTATTCTAAATGTTCCCATCTTTGTTTTAACTTATTGCTAGATTTTTTATAGCTATCTTCAGCTAAAGGTAATGCTATTTTTAAACCCTGTATTTCATATACTTCACCAATCTTGCCTGTTTTAGATATAATAACCATATCATGATCTTTATTATATCCGTACTCCCACTTCTTGTATCTATTTTCCTTTTTTAATGTGTGAGGTTTTATATAGTCTTTTAGTACTTTTATTAGCGTTTGCTCGTATATCATTTAGACCTCCCTTCTGCAAAACCTTTAAAAGACTTTTCTTTAGTTTCTTCTTTAGGGTTTTCGTTTAATATATTTTCCTCTGCTTCAATTCTATTGAGTATCTCAAAAGCATCAAATATAGCTAACTTCTTAGTAGCTGCTGCATTTTTTAATCTGTCCGCAGATAAATCATCTTCAGAATCTACAATAGCTTCTTTAGCTACTTTAATAAGTTCTTCCACAGCCTTTTGCCCAGCTTGGATTATATTCAACTTCGTCTCCTTTGTATTCATATTTAATTGTAATATCATTGGTACGCATTCGGTACAATCTATCTTCATCTATTAAAAACTCATACTCGCTACTAGGACTAAACCCTACAAGGTCTCCTTCGTTTATTTTAAGCGCTTTTAAAGAGCTATTGCCATATTTTAGTATACCAATATGTTTTCGTTCTTTCTGGCTGCTTATAATTGAGTTTTTATTATTTTCAACTATAGGCTTTATAAAGCAGAAATCCATAGGGGCTTTCCATTCTCCATTTCTACTATATAAAAATATTTGATCGTAATAACAGAAATACTTATCTTCTTTAAAATAAGCGCTGCTATTTTTTTCTATTCCACGTACATCATAGAATCTTCTAAAAACATTATGATGCACTATAACTTCGTCATTGACTTGTATATCAGTATCGCCTATTAAAGGAACTGATTTTACAATACCCACTCTATTGACGAACTTATGATCGTCCATGGTAGTGTTAATTATTAATTTTTTACCACCAATATCTACTTCATTAGTATACCTGCTTTCTTTAGGTTCTACAATGAAGCTATATAAGCTTTGCATTAGTATTCTAAATTATATTCAATTGATATTGCCATGTTAGAATTAAACTTCTTCCATGGAATAACTTCATTGTTTTTTGTTATATAAATATTATAAGAACCATCTTTTTGGTCGTACAATATATCAGAAATACAATGCCCTCCGTAAACCTGTTGACCTACGGAATAATGCATTGCTTCATTTTTATAGTCCGCTCCTATACTTATTTTTCTAATTAGCTTGCTCATCTGACTTTTCCTCTATTTCCTCATAGCTACCATCTTCTAAATTGACAGTAATCTTTCCATATTTTTCTTCTAAGGCTGCGCTGGTTTTTTCAGCATCTGCTAATAGTTGCGCAAACGATCCTACAATTTGAGCTTTTTGTACTTCTAAAGTACCCATGTCTGAAAGCATTCTAGTTTTTAATCCCTGCTGCTTTACTAACTCTTCTAACTCTACTTGTTCTATTTTTTTACTCATTTTAAATTTGATTTAATTATTAATTACTTATATATATATTACGCGAAGTGTTAATTACTTTCTAAGTGTTACTTGTTTTTTCTAACAGCTGCACCAAAAAAATAACCAAATATAGACAAAACTATCCCTTCACATATACCTATTAAGTGTATCCATACTTCTTTGTTAGATTCAGGCACATCTAAATATACTATAGCATATATCATAAAAGCAAAAGCACCAAGACCTACTATGCCAGTTAGGTTGAACATAAAATCAACCTGCCCTGTTTTAGCTTTTTCAACTTCTCTTTTACGAGCGCTATCTCTATCTGCCACCTCAAGATTGTATAACTCTACAAGTTCTTGATGCATTAATTCTTTATCTTGCCTAGGTATTTCAGGATCAGAATCTATTAAGTTTTTAACAACACCTAATATACCTTTGTCTGGTAAACTTCCTGACACAAAGCCAGGTAGCTTTTTTAATAAAAACTGACCAACCTTAGTATCTTTAAACTTCTTCTTGTTTTTCATTTAGCAATTCCATTTTCTTCTAGCAGCCTTACCTCTTTCAGACTTCCAGCTTTTTGATCTAGCACAGAAAGATTTTCTACGCTTCCAAGCCTTACTTCCTCTTTTTAATTTTGACGGAGGTGTTGTTACCGCTGTTTTTAACTTACTGCCGGGGTTATCTTTTCTATATTTAGCTACGCCTTTTTTAGACATACCTCCTCCTGCTTTTGATCCAGTACCACTACCTTTTTTTACTTTACTGTAGTAGCCTTTAGATTTCTTTTTAGATGGTGCTTTTTTTGTAGCCATTTTTATTCTATGTTTTCATTTATTACCTGTGGAACTTCTGCATTTCTAGGAAATCCATAGAACTGATGAGCTGATGAATCACCTGGATAAACCTCATTACTTCCAAAGTCTAAGTCATCTGTACTCATTATATCGTAAGCAACACCAGGGTAATAAATCGGTGGAGTTATCTCGTGACCATCTGGGCCATAAGTACCAGGTGTTTTTACCACCTTACCAATATAAACAACTGCTTTTGTTCCATTGATATACTGCATCGAAGTAACACCTTCTTCTGTTACTTCTTGCCAAACGTCTTTTTGTATTAAAACGTCTTTACCTTGTTGTTCTGTATCAAATACTGTTTTGTAAATATTCATAATTATATCGTTGTTAAATCTTCTAATTGTACGTCTGCTAATGCTTTTGGGTAATATTTTAAACCTTTAGTGTTACCGAAGAAAGGAAAATTTATACCATCACCCGTAGAAAAATGTAATTTGCTTAAGCTAGTTGGCACATTGCCACTTGTATCAGTTGCAACCTCAACTCCATTAATCCATAAAGCAAAATTATTTTCTTTGTATTTAAACGCAATCTTGTTAAAATCGGTTACATCATTAATAGTATAGGTCATTTGAGCTTGTGTTGTATTGCTTTCTTTAACAACTACAGATATCTTATTGGCTTGAAGTAGGTACAAAGTAATCCTATTATCATTTGTTCCATCACTAATACTAATCATTCTGTAAGTCCCATCATTTGCCAAAGCGCTTATCTCAGCATACAATGTACCTTCTGTGCTATTAATAACTGGTGTTGCATCTAAACATAGTTCTTGATTTCTAGTTGTGGATGCTGCGCCTGATGGTATGTATGATGTTGGGTACGAAAATTCCTCACCTTGAGAACCATAAGCGTAATAACCTTGACCTATTGCTGCAAATGTGTTTAAATTGTCACCAACCATTGCTTCTACATGTCCATAACCACCGCTATCTACACTTTTATCGATATCAAATGTTATAGAACACCTATACCAGCCATTTCCATAATCTTCCATCTTCGCAGTGTGTGTCGCATCTGATGTTCCTATAACTCCATTTTGAATATCAAAATAAGTACCTTTACCATTAGCTGGACTTCCAGTAAAGTAAATAGACCTCACCCTCACCCATTGGTTGTTATAATATTTTATAAAAAAACTAGTTGTAACTGTTTGTAATCCACTACCACTTGGAAATCCAAAATTATTTCTTGAATACCTTTCTCCACTTGAAGCATTGGTAACAACTAGACTTGAGTTTTGAATACCCTCTGGTGATGTTGCTGCATTTGCAGTTATTGTAACTCCACCACTTGAATGCCAAGTTGATGGTTGTTCTGAGTTTGTGCTGTAGTTCGTGCTCTGTGGTTCAAGTAAAAATGCTTTTGCACCAGTTGAGTAATCTATTCTAGGTGTGTTAGTTGCAGATATTACTTCTTTTACTGAAACGTTGTCTATTGAACCTGTGAAATTTTGAGCTCTACTAAAAGCAAAATTACCATTCGGACTTCCATCAAGTGTAATGTATTCCGTATAAGTTCCAACAGATGTTCTTAATGTTCCAGAATTAGAACCTCCTAAAAATTGAAATTTAACATTACCACTTGTGTAATCAGAAATAGTAAATGTTACTTTATATGATTTATTAGGTTGAGCTGATATTCCTTGATAGGTTATACTTGTGGCATTATCTGCCACTAATTTTCCGTTAGAAATAGTCCAACCAGAGGTGAAAGTCCAATCACTATCTGTAGCGAAATCACCGTTAGTCACCAATTCTGGACCTATTTGATTTGTACTTTCAATTAACCCTTGTTCATTTACGAATGTAGCTTCAGATCCTCTAGTAAAAGTAAACTGCTCTGCAATAGTATCAAAGTCTAAATCAAATGTTGTTGCAACTGGATTTGGATATGTAAGACATCTTAGATTTGCATCTGTCTTTGCTTCTTTGTAAACTGCTAGTGCTTTTACTTTTCCTTTAAAAATACCAACAGTAGTTCCTATTTTAGAAAATGTTAATTTATTTATAGTATTAGTAGACCACACAGAACCGCTTGTATCAGATGAAGCTAAAGCTCCATTTATGTAAAGTTTAAAATCATTTTCCTTGTAACTAAAAGCTATTTTATTAAAATTAGTAACATCACTAACATTATCACTGACATCTACTTGTGTTACTCCACCTACCCTTAAAAATGTTCTAATTTGATTCGCAGCTGCAGTTGAAAATAAAATAGACGCTCTGTTATTATCTGTTCCATCCGTAATAGTTATATAAGTTCTTCCACTACTTGTTGTCTCTAAAGCTGCTATCTCTGCATATAATACACCCTCTGTACTATTTATTAAACTAGAGTTCCCACTATTGTTTGCAATATCTTGTAGCCTAGTGTTTGCAGCTCCGTTAGTTGGAATGTATGAAGTTGCGTAGGATAGTTGTTCTAGTTGTGCACCCCAAATTTGTAAATCTGCACCCGACGAACTGCAAGCTATCCCAATATTGTGAGATGTGTTTACTGCCGTAAATGTATGTTCAAATCTTTGCCAAGCATCGGTGGCAGTAAATGCTGGAGAATTATTGCCGTTAACGTGTAAAAAAAAGTTATTTAAACTCCCATTGCTTTTAACCCAAAATGAAATAGTATACTCAGCACCTATTGTAACGTTGAAACTATTATATAAAAAAGCATTACCTGAAGCTAAAAACCTTGAAGCCCCTAAAGTACCATCTGGAGCTAAATAACCCGACGTTAAGGTTGCAGATATATTATTCCACTGACTAAAATCCTCACTATAAGGTAATAAATTCGTACTCTGTGGTTCTAATAACCAACTTCCACAACCACTATCTGGTACTACTTCTTGACCAAGATATTCTTTTACAGATACGTTGTCAATCTTGAAATTAGCATCTTCAGTAAATCTACTCTGTATTGAAAATGTGGTTGAATCTG
>Ga0228614_1000315_pt1 | contig 28641 bp, 32 predicted proteins | sample 15DmetaG_FD_190531 | JGI IMG/M metagenome (GOLD analysis project Ga0228614, IMG submission 190531) | Seawater microbial communities from Monterey Bay, California, United States - 15D | ecosystem: Environmental > Aquatic > Marine > Coastal | place: USA: California | collected 2016-10-13
TGAAGAAGGAATAATCATTTTATTACGTTGTTTATCTCCTCTTGATTCATGATAAGCTTTAATTACCATTAAACCAGCATATTCCCCTTGAGCTCCTGAATTAGGCTGTAAAGAAACAGCAGCAAACCCAGTACATTCGCATAAATCTTTTTCCAATTCCGTCAACATTTCATAGTATCCTTGAGCTTGACTAGTTGGACAAAAAGGGTGTAAATTTGCAAAAGAAGGCATTGTGATTGGTAATAACTCACTAGCAGCATTCAATTTCATTGTACAAGAACCTAAAGGAATCATTGAATGTACTAAAGAAATATCTTTATTCTCCAAACGTTTTAAATAACGCATCATTTTTGATTCTGAGTGATAGCTATTAAAAACCTGATGAGTAAACACAGAATCCGTTCTTAAAAAAGAATTATTTAAAATCGCTTCAAGTTCATCAGAAGGAGAATTAGCTTTTTTATTAGCTACATTGGCAAAAACATCTAAAATTGAATTTACATCTTCAATTGTATGAGGTTCACCAAAACTTATTGAAACTTCTGATTCGTTAATGTATCTGAAGTTGATTTCTTTTGCTTCAGCTAAACTTTTTAATTTAGAAGTGTGTACATTTTTAACCCATACCGTATCAAAAATATCTTTTGAGGCAACTTCAAAACCTAATGCTTCTAAACCATCGATTGTTTTAGAAGCTAAAGAATGAATCTCAGAAGCAATTTCTTTCATTCCTTGAGGTCCATGATAAACTGCATACATACTAGCCATTACAGCTAATAAAGCTTGTGCAGTACAAATATTAGAAGTTGCTTTATCTCGTTTTATGTGCTGCTCTCGAGTTTGTAAAGCCATTCTCAAAGCTACATTTCCATCGTCATCTTTAGATACACCAATAATTCTACCAGGCATATTTCTTTTGAACTCATCCTTAGTTGCAAAAAACGCTGCATGAGGTCCACCATATCCCATCGGTACACCAAAACGTTGAGTAGAACCTAACACTACATCTGCACCAAGAGAACCTGGAGACTTTAATAAGACTAAAGACATAATATCAGCAGCAACAGCAACTTTAATATCTTTTTCTTTCACTTTTTGGATGAATCCAGATAAATCTTTCACTCTTCCGTAAGCATCAGGATACTGTACTAAAGCACCAAAGAAAGTATCGTCTCCAGTAAAAGTATTTGGATCGCCAATTACTAAATCAATATTTAGATTAGAAGCTCTTCCTTTTACAACATCTATCGTTTGAGGGAAAGCAAATTCAGAAACAAAAAATTTCGTTTTTCCTGCCTTTACATCTTTACGAGATCTTGAATTAAAAAACATAATCATCGCCTCTGCTGCAGCAGTAGATTCATCTAATAAAGATGCATTTGCGATTTCCATTCCTGTTAACTCTGTAACCATCGTTTGAAAGTTCAACAAAGCTTCTAACCTACCTTGTGAAATTTCTGCTTGATATGGAGTATAGGCAGTGTACCATCCTGGATTTGAAAGAACATTCCTTAAAATAACAGAAGGAACAATTGTTTCATTGTAACCTAAACCAATAAATGATTTAAACACTTGGTTTTTGTTTCCAAGTTCAGTAACATGGTTTAAATATTCTTGTTCGGTCATAGCCTTGGTAATTTCCAACTCTCTACCTAACCTAATATGAGGGGGAATTGTCTTATCAACTAATTCAGCTACTGAATTAATTCCAATTTTAGTCAACATAGCTGAAGTTTCAGCTTCATTTGGACCGATGTGTCTTTTGGAAAATTTACCCATTATCTATCTATATTAATTATTATCTATTAATTCTAAAACCTTTTTTAATCAACTTCACTTAATTTAAGCATGTTGGATTTTCCATTTTCTTCTAATGGAATGGAAGCAATGTTAATTACAACATCTCCTGACTTCAACAACTCTTTCTTTTTCAAAATATGTTTTATATCAGCTATACTATGATCTGTACTAATTTGTTTATCGTAATAAAAACCTTTCACTCCCCAAATTAAATTAAGTTGAGTTAATATTTCACTATTACTTGTAAAAACATAAATCGGTGCCTTTGGTCGTTGAGAAGCAATTTTATATGCTGTATAACCCGAATAAGACATCGTGATGATCGCGTCCGAATCTACTCTTTGTGACAACCTACACGCATTATAACAAATTGAATCAGAAATGAATCGTGTATTGTTTTTCTCTGGAACCTCTTCTTTGTTATAAATCCCTTCAAAACCTTCCATCTCTTTTACAATCCTTGTCATCGTTTTAATAACTTCAATTGGGTGGACCCCAACAGAAGTTTCTCCAGAAAGCATTACCGCATCAGCTCCATCTAACACTGCATTTGCAACATCGTTTACCTCAGCTCTTGAAGGAGTAAGATTTTTAATCATACTTTCCATCATTTGTGTTGCTACAATAATTGGCTTTGCATGTAAACGGCATTTATTGATCATCATTTTTTGAAGAATCGGAACCATTTCATAAGGAACTTCTACTCCCAAATCTCCACGAGCAACCATTAAAGCATCACTCACTTGTATAATTTCATCGATATCATCAATTGCTTCCGGTTTCTCAATCTTTGCAATGATCTTCGCTTTCCCCTTTTCTTTACTTACCAGGTGTTTTAATTCAATTATATCCCTTGCATTTCTAACAAAAGACAATCCAATCCAATCAATATCTTTTTTTAATGCAAATTCTAAATCTTCTCTATCCTTTACAGTTAAGGAAGGCATAGAAATATTAGTATTTGGGAAATTCACTCCTTTTTTAGAAGATAAAACTCCACCATAAACCACCTTAGCTTTTATTTCTTTAGAACCATCTGTTTCGACAACTTCAATAATGATTTTACCATCATCTAATAAAATCCTTTCTCCTGGCTTAACATCTTGAGGTAAGCCAGAATAATTGATTGAAAATCGTTCTTTTGTTCCAACTATTTTTTCTGTTACAACCGATACAATTTCACCTGTTTGTAAATCGACACCGTTGTTTTCCATCTCATTCGTTCGAATCTTAGGCCCTTGTAAATCACCTAAAATCGCAACATTCAGTCCAGTTTCTTGGTTTAACTCTCTAATAACTTCAATCACCTTAGCATGATCTTCATGAGAACCATGAGAAAAATTAAGACGACAAACATTAACCCCTTCCAAAAACATTTGGCGTAAAGTATCCTTATCACTTGATGAAGGTCCTAATGTTGCAACAATTTTAGTTCTTTTCATATCTTATATCATTTAAAAAATTAGCCAAAAACTAAGTTCTCAGTTGAGCTAATTTCTTCTGGATTAAATTCCACAGCAGTTAGAACGCTTCCAACTTGCTTTACTTTTTCTAAAAAATCACTATTCTCATCAAAATTATCTTCGCAAATAAAAATGAAATAGTCAAATTCTATTTTTTCAGGTACTAAAAACTTGGTTTCACTTTTATTCTTAATTAAGAAAAAATTAACCATCGTATTCTCGTCCCTAAATTCGTAAAAAGTATGTCGAGAAAGATGTACACCTTTTTTGTTAACCACGATAAATTCTTCGTCAGACTTCTCTAAACTTAAATTCAAATCATTATTGATACTCCATACTAATCGATAATCAATATGATGCGAGCAAACACCTATCATCCTGTAGTTGTAGTCATAATCAAGAGACAAGATATGTTTGCGGTTTTTCTTCATCTTTTTACACCCGCAAAGTTAAGGATAATTTAGAGATAACATTGGTAATCTAAAAGCATATTATCAACCAAAAAAACAGAGAAATGAACATTTTATTTTTTTGATGAACAATATTGAAAATTAACGAGTTTATCATCAACAAAATCATTTAAAAGACCCAAAATAAAAGCTTAGAACATTTTTTATCAAAGAACATTAATAATCTTTGTTTAATTTTGAAAAAAGATTAACTTTGCAATAAGTTACGTTTATTTTAATTCTGAACAGATGAGTATTTTTGGATTAGTATTGTTTTTAATAATTGGAGGAATGGCTTTCTGGTTATTGTTTTTCTTACTTGGATTTATTGTTCCTTTTTGGATTTCTTTAGGTTTAGCAGCTAAACTTAGACCAAAAAGAGTATTTGAATCTGAAGAAGAACACTAGTTTCTTAAAACTTAAGATATATAGTAAAGGCTACCTAATTGGTAGCTTTTTTTTGTGCTCAACAATTCCAAAAAACAAAAAAGGTTGAACCAAATGATTCAACCTTTACTATTAACCTTTGCTTGATTTTTTTTCTAATCATCGTCATAATCGTCGTCGTCGTCATAATCAGAAGATTTTTTTGACTTTTTAGGAGTTGGCTCTTCCTCCTCTTCCTCTCCTTCAATATCATCTGGCTTAACAATATCGTCGATTTCGTCATCATCGTCATCGTCATCATCCAAGTCAAGAGCTGTAGTCATGTTACTAGACATCTTAACCAAGTAAATCACCTCTTCTGTTTCCCAAATCAGAGCCTCTAAAGATTCTCCAGCAGGAGTTTTAATTTGAGTAACAAAACTTCTGTACCCATCAGGAAAACTTTTTAACAATTCCTTTTTTTGTTCTGCTGTTAATTTATCGTAACTAACAATAGATCGTTTTTTTGTCATGACTTACCAATATGCTAAATTAAACTTAAATAATTCAGGGCTCAATTATCCGCTGATACAGAGCAAAAATAAATTTAAAAGATGAATAAAAAATAGATTTTAAAAAAATATTCAAAATTCATTTAATTACTACAAGTTAAAACGCGATTATTAGTTTAATAAACAATGTTTTAAGAGAAAATCTAAATATTAAAAAAAGTTATTTCAATTGACCAAATTTCTTACATTGCCTTACACTTAATATTCACTATCTTTGCAGTTATAAAATTTAATAAAATGTCCCATAAAGCAGGGTTTGTAAATATTGTCGGAAGTCCAAATGTTGGTAAATCAACCTTAATGAACCGATTATTAGGCCAAAAATTATCAATTGTAACATCAAAAGCACAAACTACTAGGCATCGAATATTAGGAATAGTAAACGATGAAAACTCTCAGATTGTTTTCTCTGACACACCTGGTGTTGTTAATTCTGCATATAAAATGCACGATGCAATGATGGGCTATGTAAATACAGCGCTTCAAGATGCTGATATTTTAATCTTCATTACAGATATTTTTGAAGATGAAATGAACCACCAGGAAACTCTTGAGAAAATTCAAAAGCTAAAGATTCCTATCATTTGCCTGATCAATAAAATTGATTTAGGAGATCAAGAAAAAGTAATGAATAGGATTACATATTGGCAAGAAAGACTTCCTGATGCTTATGTTTACCTTATGTCAGCTCTTCATGGGTTTAATATAGATTTACTATGGGATAGAATACACAAGTTATTACCAGAAAATCCTGCTTATTATGACAAAGAAGACATTTCGGATAGACCGATGCGTTTCTTTATTTCAGAAATAATTCGTGAGAAAATATTCATCCATTGTCAAAAAGAAATACCGTACTCTTGCCATATTGACATTGAAGAATACAAAGAAGAACCAGATATAACAAAGATTCGAGCGATAATTATTGTAGAAAGGGATTCTCAAAAAGGCATCGTTATCGGAAAAGGTGGGGAAATGCTAAAAAGAATTGGAAGAGAAGCTCGTCAAGAAATTGAAAAATTTGTTGGAAGAAAAATATTTTTAGAAACTTTTGTAAAAGTGGACAAAGATTGGAGAGTTTCCGATTCTAAATTAAAAAAATATGGTTATTAATCCCATCTTTTTAAACTAAACTAGATAATAAGAATGAGTAATATAATTGCAATTGTTGGTAGACCAAACGTAGGGAAATCAACACTATTCAACAGGTTAACAGAATCTACAAATGCCATCGTTAAAGAAGTTAGTGGTGTTACTAGAGATCGACTTTATGGTAGAGGAGAATGGAATGGCTTTCAGTTTTCTGTAATCGATACCGGTGGATACGTAAAAGGTTCTGATGATATCTTTGAAGAAGAAATCAGTAAACAAGTATTGATTGCTATTGAAGAAGCTAAAGTAATCATGTTTGTTGTGGATGTTACCACTGGAATTGTTGATTTAGATGAAAAGGTTGCTCAAATATTAAGAAAATCTAAAAAGAAAGTCTTCATCGTTGCTAATAAGGTAGATAATACTGGAAGAATTGGGTTATCAGCTGAATTTTACCAACTTGGACTTGGAGATGTTTATGATTTATCAGCTACAAATGGATCTGGTACTGGCGAACTTCTGGATGATATCGTTAAAGAATTTGATTTAGAAGACGAATCTGTTCGTGAAAAAGACCACTTACCTAGAATATCCATCGTTGGAAAGCCTAATGTTGGAAAATCTTCTTTGGTCAATGCATTAACTGGAGAAGAAAGAAATATTGTAACGAATATTTCTGGAACGACAAGAGATTCTATAAATACACGTTATAACGCATTTGGCTTTGACTTCATGCTTGTGGATACTGCAGGAATTAGAAAGAAAGCGAAAGTAACGGAAGATTTAGAGTATTATTCTGTTTTGAGATCTATTCGAAGCATTGAAGAATCTGATGTTTGTGTGTTTATGATTGATGCAGAAGAAGGTATTCAAAAGCAAGACTTAAACATCTTTTACGTTATTGAAAAAAATGCAAAAGGTGTAGTTGTACTAGTAAATAAATGGGATTTAATTGAAAAAGAAACCAATACTGTTTCTGAATTTGAAGAAAAAATTAGAGAGCAATTGGCTCCTTTCAACGATGTTCCAATCATTTTTACTTCTACAATAACTAAGCAAAGAATACACAAAGCAATTGAAACTGCTCTTACTGTTTACGAAAACAGAACGCAAAAAATTCCTACTTCGGTATTAAATGATGTTATGTTAGATATTATTGCTGCTACTCCTCCTCCATCATTAAAAGGAAAGTACATTCGTATTAAATACGTTCAGCAACTAGCTTCTTACGGTCCTTCATTTGCATTCTTCTGTAATTTACCGCAATATATTCCGGATAGTTACAAAAGGTTCTTAGAAAATAGACTAAGAGAGCGTTTTGATTTTCAAGGTGTTCCGATTCGTATTTTCTTCCGTAAAAAATAGAAACTCAAATGAAGTATGCTGCTATTGATATTGGAACAAATGCTGCCAGGTTATTAATTGGCGAAGTTTGTTCTAATAATGGCTTTTCATACGTTAAAAAGATATCCTACACGAGAGTTCCTCTAAGATTAGGAGAAGAAGTTTTTGAAGATGGAATCATCTCTGAAAAAAAAGCAGAAAAATTTATTGATACAATTAAAGCTTTTAAACTTTTAGCTAAAGTTTATGAAGTGAAAGCGTTAAGAGCTTGTGCTACTTCAGCTATGCGTGAAGCAAAAAATGGAGAACAAGTTCGAAAAAAAATCAAAAAAGCTACTGATGTTGAAATAGAAGTTATCTCCGGAGATGAAGAAGCTGGTTTGATTTTCGGCACGTTCTTCCTCCTTGACTTTGATAAAGATGTTTCTTTTATCGTAATTGACGTTGGTGGTGGAAGTACGGAAGTTAGTGTTTTTGAGAATGGCGAACGAATTGCCTCTAAATCATTTGAAATCGGTACTATTCGACTTTTAAAAAACAAAGTCAAACCAACTATTTGGAAAGACATTCATCAATGGATTGAACAGCATGTAGACCTTGATTCCATTCATAATATTTTTGCTACTGGCGGAAACATCAACAAAGTGCATAAAATTCTAGGTGCTTCTTACATGGAAGCCATCTCTTTAAAGAAAGTAAGTAAGCTGAGAGATACACTAGAAGAACTATCTATAGAGGAAAGAATAGATAAGTATCAATTAAAAGCGGATAGAGCTGATGTTATTGTTCCAGCGATGAACATCTATATCTACATTATGGAAGAATTAAAGTGCAACCAAATGGTTGTTCCTAAAATTGGTTTATCGGATGGAATGATTTATGACTTGCATCTGAAAGAGAGAGGAAATCTTAATGGTTAATGATGAATGTTTGACGTTTAATTTTTGATTAAGCTAAATTAAAGCTCCCTCCTTGAGGAGGGTAAAGGGAGGTGATTATTAGGTTCAAGTCCAAACATTGGAAATCTTTCATTTCTCTACTCCTCCCTTCATTTTTCCTAAGCCATCATCTGTAAATAAAAAGGAGTTTTTTTTCTTTTTCACCTCTTCTTTGGATGTTGATTTTTCTATCCGACGACGCTCAAATTTAGAGTGAATTTCTTTTCGTTTTTTCTCTTGTTCTTCTGGACCATCTCTTTGAACTCCTTCTTCCATTTCACCTAAGTCATCATCAGTGTATAAAAAAGAATTTCTTTTCAGTTTAACTTCTTTTTCTGGAGTTCGGTTTTCTATAGGGTAATGTTCAAATTTAGGATAGGTTTGATTTTCATCGATTGTTTTTAGTACAATTCTATCTAGTTCATCTTCAGAATAAGCACCATTGTTTTCTTCCGCTTCTTTTCCAGCAATTGAGCGATCTACTAAATACTGTTCAAGTTTTGCATAGAGTTCGTTTTGCTTCCTTATATTGCTATTCAAATTGTCTTTTAACTGCTTGTTCTGTTTTAAAAGCATAAAAAGTATAAGCAAGAACAAAAGGGTAATGATAATCGCTATTGTAAGTGTTGGTATTGTTGACATTGTAGAATGTTGTTAAAATGGAGGTGTCTCGTTTATAATTCTCAAAAATAATACTGCATAAATAATAATTGGTAGTAAGATACAAATCAAAACCGATGATTTATAATAATTACTCCCCAACCGATTAAAATAATTTAAAAACTGAATCGATTTATCAAATGCCTTATCGGAATAGGTTTTAAAATCGGTACAGCCAATTCTAAAACCCAAAGAAAAAACTAAAAACCCAAGCTTTAAAAGGTGAAAACCAATAATAACATCTAATAATATACTCCAACTAAAGGGAACAATAAAATAGTAAACGATGATGTTAATTTGATTGTAAGTAAAGCCTGTTAAGTTGGACAGTTTATGTAAGAAAGAGGCAGCGGAGGTGAATATGAAATTAATCATTATTGTCGTTGCTTCTGTTATTTACATTATTCTTTTCTCTACTTGCCATCAAATCAGCTATGATAATAGCAGGAGCTTCTTGTTCAATAAGAAGTCGTTGAAAAGAATGATAAATATCGAGAGAAAAATGATAATGATTACTTATTTGATTTAAGAGTTCATCAGGAGTCAAAAGAGGAGTTATTAAATCTGATTCCATTATAAATTCTACCCTATTTTCATTTATATGAATCATTACTTTTCCATCCACTAACAAATTATTGAAATGAGTAGCTAATATGAAAAACTCAGAAGCTAGTTCATTGTCAAAATTATCAATAAAATAGACTTTACTTTGGAACGTTTTATTTGAAATTTTGCAAAAATAATTTTGCGTAAAATCTTCAGTAACTTCAAATCTAGTTTGAATTATTTTCGCATTCTCAAAAAATCCTGAGCTCCAATCCTGAGCGAGGTGAAGCTTTTTTAAATCGTTCCAAACTACATTTTCTTGCTTTTCCTTTGTTAATGCTAATCGATAACATTTTTTAATATAGTTTTTAATTTTAGTAATTGTTTCCATACTTTGTTACCTCATCTTTAACCATCCTAAAATACGACTTTCTTTAATAGTAAAACCAGAATTTTTATGAATTAGTGGGTAATCTACCCTTGCGCTTGTTCCACAATTTTGTTGAATCACTTCTATTTCATTTTCTGAAACCTTACTTATGATAGCAACATGACCATATCTATTAAACATACTACCGTCGAAAACTACAATATTTCCAACCTCTGGTTTAAACTTACTTCCATTTTTACATTGAATTAGTCCCCTATCATGGTTTAATTGACCATCTTTAAGCTTTTTCAAAAAGAAGTCTTTTGCATTTCCCCAGGCATTTGGCATTTTATGGTTGTAATGTTCGAAATAATACCTTTTAACAAATTCAACACATTGGTATTTTAACCCTAAATTATAGCCATCAGAAGTCACATTTCTTCCAGATGTATTGCTGAAAGATTCGTTGTAATAAACTTTTACACCATTTAATGAATCAAGTTCTGAACCAATAGATAGCTTTCTAAAAGAAGTACTATTTTCTTGATTATTGCTACAAGAAATAATGGTGAAAATAAAAGCGATTAACAATAAAGGCAAAGCAATAAAATTAGAATGTTTGTTCATGATTTTTAATTCTCACTGTGGTTAATTATTAATCACATCTTCAAATCTAAAGTTAAAATTATAATCTTTTGTTTCCCATTCAAAACCATAAATTCCATAACTTTCTAAAACACCAACATATTGATGAATACTCATTGGAAAATCTCTTCTTTGGTTTGCAAATCCTAATAACATCTTCGTTAATGTTAGACTTAAGTTCTTTGTCAGTAATTCAGAGTCCGATTTTAATCCTTTTAAAGTAGGCTCTACACATTTAATCCATCTTTCTCCATCTGTGTTTGAATAAATGTAAAGAGAACATCCTGGCTTAGATTTAAATAAATCAGAAGAAATTCTTTCTACATTGTTATATATTTGAAAATAAGTAGGTTTTGGTTGACTAATTGCAAAAGCACCTGTTTCTTTACTATTAATTACAAATGGAAAAGACATAAACAATAGTAAGCTGTAAATTATAATTCTCATATTTTTAATTTTTTTCTTCTAAATATCCAACAAAATCTAGCACTTGATTAGTTTCTAGTACCACTATCTGAGCAATGAGCTTAATTGTATTCCCAATGTAAACCTGAGTCATTGTAACTGATGCTTTACCTGTAACAGCATCATAAGTGTTCGCAAAATCCCAAGTAAACTGAAAAACATCACTTGCATAGGTACTATCTGTTTCTTCAATCTGAGATGATTTTAATCCAAAAACTCCTCCATACGATTGACTATTTGTTTTTCTGAACTCATTTGCTAAACACAATTGATCGTCGTCACACAGATAAAAACTTAATGCTAAATCCTCATCCAATGCTACATTATCATATTTTACTCCATCAATTGAATAATTAGTAACTTTGTATGTAGAAATAGTTTCTGTTTGGGCAGAAATGGAAACAGAAAAAGCGATAATTGAAAAAAATAAGGTTAAATATCTCATGTTTTGTTTGATTTAAATACTGTTTATATTATTTGAATAGAACCTATGGGTTTAAGTATTTTGCCAAAACAGAAGAATAAAACATGGCTCTTGCTGTACTTTCACGGTGAAATATATCTTGAGCACTTTCTACTTTTTCATAAATTGGAGTAAGTTTTTTTCTAGCTGATATAATTTTCATGTTTAACAACTTTAGCTCTTTAATCATTCCAGCTAAATTTTTCTTGTCATATTCTTTCGATAAATTTACTCTCTTAGTAGCAAGAATTGCTTCTAAGGAATTAAACTGATCTTTAGATAAAAGTTTGGTTGTTTTTCTTATTGCCATAGTTTATAGATTATTATAAAACTCATGTAAACATTCTATATTATAATGCCAACCAGCTATAAAATTTTCACTCTGATTAAAAGGTAGCCATTTTCGGTCTGAGCATATAATACTTTTCGCTTCTTGATAATTTGTTTGATTATCATTAAGACCTAATCCAAAAGCTTTTTTAAAGCTCCATATCGACATATATTCATCTTCACCCTCCTTATAAAATCCTTCTGAAATAAATTCTATTTGCATACACTTTAAGAATTTGTAATTGCTTTCATAACGATTATAGATATAACTAACATTATATATCCATATATTTTAGTCTTCCGATCAAAGTTTCCAAATGCATAATTTGAACCTATTACAAGTCCTATGATTCCTCCCAAGAATGATAGTGCAAAGCCTATTATTATCCAACTTGTTTTTGCTGTTTTCACTTCTATCTCTTCCATTGTTTTTTTATTTAAATAATTGTTTGGTCAAAAATAGATGGTTAATCGTGGCGTATTAGGTTTTCGCAACCTTGTTTTTTTTAATCAAACGTGATTTTTGATGGGTCTAATTTTATTTTGTAATCATCTGATTCTGATTTAGAAACAATGTAATGATGCGCTAATTTATCACCTAATATATCTATTAATGTTTTTTTTATTTTTGAAATTTTTTCGTCAAATGATTTGCCTGAAATATCTATTAAAGATTTAATACTTTTTTGAACTTTTGAAAAATCTGTTTTATTGGTAATTTCTGTATAGATTTCTTGTAGCTCAATTTCGTAGTCAGCAATATTTGAGCGAAAAACACCTTCAGGATGCTTCAGAAACAAAATAAACAATGTTTTCATCAAAGGCTCTAAAACAATTTCCAATCTATAATCAGCTAAAACTATTTGATTATAATTTTTCGTTACTACTAGTTTACTTATTGTAATTGTAGGTTTATAATATAACTTAAACCAACCTCTCCTATGATCTACCGGTGTCAAATTGTTTGAGTAAATATCAATTAACAATCGTTTTAAAAGTACAGATGGTGTTCCATATCTATCTTTCCACTTAGGAGGTGTTAATTTCAGTAAATCGGCTTCCCCTTCTAGTACTTGTTCAATCGTATAATCAAATCGTTTACTATTTTCAAACCATGTAAAGGCAGGTTCATTATCTAAAGAGCCATCTCCTATAAAATTATGCTCAACAAATGTTATAAAATTTTTAAACGCATAGAATATTTGATTGTCTTTTTCAAAACAAATATAAACTCTTCCCCATGTGTTTTGTTGGAAGGTTGTTATGTGGACTGATTTTATTTGCATAGTAGTAAGTGTATTGATTTATAGCAAGCACTGCACTAGTTATAGCTGTAAAAAACTCTATACTCATGATTATAAATAATAATAAAAGCGATTGAAAAATATTTAATCATTATTGAAAAAATCTAAAACTTTTTCTTTTGTATAAGCAGGTAATTCAGAATTAAATATTTCAAAATTATTATTCATTATTCCCATATCATTAAACCACTTTTTCAAATATTCTTCTATTATATACTTATCATCTAGACGAGATGGAATTGGAAGAATTTCTGTTACTAAAACTTCTAAATTTTTAAAATTATTACCTGTAGAAATATACCCATAATCATATTTTCTAATTCTGTCTTTTACTATTTCGCTATTACCAACTAAATTAATTTTCTCTTTTTCAATTAGTTTAGGTAGTAAATACATACTCCTTTTTTCAATAATTTCAGTAGAGTTTTTATGGTATATATATCCATCGGTAACTAGTACTAAAATATTCCTGTAGCTACTATCCTTTTCAATACATTTTTGTTTAACTTCATCCTTAAAAAATCTCCAAATATCAGAACCTATATAGGTAGATTTTTTTATAGAAATATCATAAATATCGCTCAAATTTTCCTCAAATTTTCCCAAAATAGTATTTAGAATTTCTTTCTTTTCAGGAATTGATTTATCAGAACAATCAATAATTAAATTACTCGCTATAGTATTAATATCACTATTTGAAGGAATAGGACTAAAAAGTACTTTAATTTTACCTTTAGCATTGTATGCTCCCTTAGTTATCATATCATTCTTAAAAAAATCAACAATATTCTTCACTATTTTAAGATCTCTATCTTTTTGATTATTTTTTTTATATATACCATTATACTTTTTTGAAAGATCAATTCGATCAGATAAATCTAGTAAAATTGTGATATTAAGTTGTTTGTCAACAACTTCTTTAACCTTTACATCTTCAGAATCTCCATTTGATTTTGAATTATTACAACTTTCAATAAAAAATATAAATCCAAAAATGATTAATAAAACAGCTGTTATTCTTAATTTCATATTATATATGTGTTTCTAATGTCTTAATATTAACTCTTATAAATTCATTTGCAATTTTAGTTGCTTCATCGATAAAAGATTGCTCAAATTTATTTGCACTCATCCAATGAAGCCAACCTCCTAAAAATTCATGTAAAATTTTGTCAAACTCAGCTGTATCAATAATTACACCATCAATCTTTACTTTTAAATCTTCAATTTTAAGGTTCATCGAATTGACTTCTCTTTCTAATTCCAATATTAAAGAATCATTTTTCTCTAATTTTTCTTTATACATAGTTATTTCTGAATGTTTAGCATTTATTGCCTGTTTCACAACATTAATGTTGTCATAAGATTCAATTGTAAAATCAAAAACAAACCCCCAAATCAAATAAACTATAAATCCAGCAAAAATAATTAACCAGAAGTTAACTGATTCTGTAGCTATTTTAAAGCTATATTCAGGAAACTCGTTAAAGCTATTTCCTGATTTGATATTATATACTTTTTCTGTTATTTCATAAGCTAAAATAGCGTCAAATAAAAATGTTATAATAATTAGAAGACCTATTTTAATAAATTTTGTATACCCTTTTTTTTCTTGAAATTTATGTATTAAAAAACCTAACCCAATAAAAACAAAAGGCATTGATATTATCAAAATTAATTCTGTTAATCCATCTTGATAAGCTATAGATATAGCTTTTGGATCAAAAATAGAACTAGCAACGCCTATTTCATTTAAACTAAACTCTTTAAAAAATGCAGAAAATGAAGCTGAACTATAAAAAATAAACAAATAAATACTTAATACCGAAAGAATAAGAATACCAATAATAAAACTTACCCTACTCATTTTATCAGGCATTATTTCTTCTGGATTATTCCTAATAGAAATAATAGATTTCTCTAAATCTTCTATTTTATTTTCTAAGTTCTCTTTCTTTCCTTTTAATTGATTTAATTTTGACTTTTTATGTTCAACTTGAGTAAGCTGATTGTTAAGTGATGAAATTAAAGGTTCTTTTCTCTCTTGCTGCTTTAATTCGTCTTTCCGTACTAACCTTTTATGATCTTCTCTAATACGTGCAAGACATGTTAGAAGTCCTGTATGAGATCCTTTCAAGTTACTTGCTTTCTTAAACCCCCAATCTTCATAACTATCGGACATTACAAATTTAGCCTCATCTATTTCGACTGTATTAGTCTTTATATTATTATCCTGAGGTGTACTTAAATTATCTTTGAATAAAGATTTTAACTTAGATAGTGCCATATTAATTGATTAATTGATTAATTTCTTCTTCTAATTGATTGGGTGGTAGATTCTTTTTAGCCAAAGATATTAGCCAAAGAAACAATTCTTCACTTTCTTCAATATTAAAATCAAATTTACTACAATAGCCTATAAAAGCTCTTTTTTCTTCATCTTCAACTTTGCCATCAGACCAGATAACTCTTGCAAAATCATACAATAAAACTATTTTAGAAAGGAAATTTACTGGAATTTCAATTTCTGCAGAAGTAGGTGCAATTATTATCTTTTCAAAATCTTCTTTTGAAATACCTTTTTCTTCCCCAATTTTTAAAATTGTTTCTAACTCTTTTTCATCAAAATTATTATCGCTCAACGCAACCATATACAGATTGATAAAATGACTTTTTAATTGACTATTTATCATAAGTGAAAATATTTAATTATTTAGATTGATCTTCCCATTTTATAATTGGTTTCATAAACTGAATCCATATCGTAGCTAATAATGGAGATACAAAACCAAATAATCCCCAACGAACATAGTCTCTATTTAATTTATTTGCTTTTTTTGAACAATACCACATTCCTGCAATTCTTAATATTAATGAAATAATCGCTACTTCTGGTGTCATGATTTTATAATTTAAATTGATAATTCGTTTTCAGCTTGACTTTGTAATTCTTTTAATTTTTTATAATTCTTTTGATTTTCAGATATTTGCTTAAAAATATGCTGAGCTAATTCTTGTCTAGGATCATTAATAAATCTATCTGGATGATATTTTTTACTTAATATTTTATAAAGTTCTTTGGATTTATTTATATCATTCATCACATCACTCATGTCAATGTTTTGTTTCTTTAATTTTTGTCTATCTGACCTTTTAATATCTGAGAAATCTGACCCTTTGTTATTTTTCACTTTTATTAGCAGTAGGAATAAGATAATTAATGCAGCTAGTAAACAAATCCAAAATAAGTAACTGAAAAAAAAAGAATTATCTTGATTAACTTCTGAAGATTCACTAACATTCAAAACAATGTTAGTAGAATCAATTATATTTTCTCCCATCTCTAACTCTCTATTACCCCACCAATATTAGCATACTCTTTTAACGGCCATTTAACACCATTAAATCCCTTATCATCATGAACCTCCAGTGTATCCCAACCTAAAGAAATTAACTTACGAACCAACTCTTCATTGTCTAATATTACGCGCCCCACTTCAATCAATTCTGCCCTAGACATTACTCTTCCTGATAATGCTTTTATTCTAAAACCTCCTGCTAAAAACTTTGAGAAAGCATGTTTATAAGAGTTTTCACCTTTAGTAATTTTCGACTCTAATAAAGTTGGAGCTAAACCGCCTATAAATGCGTTCTTAGCTGCTCGATTAAAATCTCTTATTAATCTATACCTTTCTGTTAGTTCACCAAACCAATCAGTAATTTGAATAATCTTATGCCACATAATTATTTGTTATTATATTAATAAAATACGTCACCTATGCTGATAACAATACCTATCTCCACTATTAGAAACACAATGCTTACACCTCATATTAGTGCTTTTAGCAATTGCATGACATTGTCCATAATTACAAGCTAAACTTGAATTCTGATTGAATGATGGTGGGATTAAAATATTGTCAACACCATTTTCATAACCAAATGACATGGAAATGAACGTTGCAAGAATTAGAACTAAATTTTTAATCATATAAGTTATGGTTAAATTAATTCTCACAAATATAACTTAATTTCACAATACTGTAACATTTTAGAGTAAAATACTTTACTAATCACTTCTCAAATTTGCTTCATGCAACATAGAGGAGAAATCATAAAAAAAGCAGTTTACGAAAGTGGTATTTCTATTACAAAACTTGCTGAAAAATTAGGAAAAAGTAGAAGGTGGGTTTACTTAATGTTTGACAACAATAATGTTTCAATAGATCTAGTGTTACAAATTGGTGAAATATTGCATCATGATTTTACCGTTGAAATTAATGAACTCCAAAAACATGTTATTCTGAATGAAGAAAAACAAACTTATGGATTAACAGATAAGGATGTCGAGTATTGGAAAAATAAATATTTGATTTTATTAGAGGAGTACAATCAATTACTGAAGGATACTAAAAATTAAGCTCATTATTAGCTACTTAATGGTTAAAGATACTCATCTCATTTATTGAGAATACTATTCAGGTTGATATAGAGATTACAATTATCACAAAATCCTAAAACACCCCCTAAGTTATCATGCTTATTTTAAACATTTTACCCATACACTCAGTTGTCGCAAATTTTACGACAACTGAAACTCCTGACACTTCATTCTTCATATCAACTCCAAAATTTCGTTCATAATGGATTCAACTGAACTTTTCTCCATTTTAGAAAATGCAAACCATTTCTTTCCTAAATCTTTTAAGGAAGCTCCAAGGTGATAAATGTCGTTCTTATCAATAATTAAAAAACGATCATGACTTTTCGGGAATAATTTTAACTCAAAATTGCCATATTGTTCTTGTGCTTTTTGTACATCTAATAGAAGTGTTTTACTGTGTGATTTACATAATAAAGTTACTCGCACGGTTTTCTCTTTTTTAGCTAATTGGGCAATCGTATTTTCATCGATATAACTATCAATCAATACGATTGATTTTTTAGCCGAACGGATTATTTTCGAGGTAAGTTCGTAGGCATCAAAAACTTGTCCATCAAAAAATACTCCTTGGGTAGGGATAGTGTGGGTAATGATTTTAAAATCTATTTCATTTACCTTCTGAACCAAGTGTTGCACTTCGTTTTCGAGTTTATTCATTCTATTATTTACAGAATATCCTTTTAAAAGGTAATCTTTTAAAATGTTGTTAGCCCAAATCCTAAACTGAATTCCTCGTTGGGATTTTACACGATAACCTAGAGAAATTATCATGTCTAAGTTATAATGCTCTGTTTGATATACTTTACCGTCTGATGCAGTTGTCGCAAAATTTGCGACAACTGAAATACCTGCTAACTCTTCCCTTAATATGTTTGCAATATGTTTACCAATAGTTTTTACATTCCTATCAAATAAAACAGAAATTTGTTGCCTATTGAGCCAAACATTTTCATTTTCAACCTTAACTTCAATATGTTCAGATAGTTTATCTAATTGATAAAATACTATTTCATTCTTCATATCAACTCAAAAATTAGGTTTGAGACTTCTGCTTTTTCTCTATTAGGAAATTGTAGTTCCATGGTGATTTAAGGTATTTGTTGATTAATATTTCTATTGAAGATAATGAATAATATTAGATATTTAGATTTTTTTTGTGAATAATTAAGTAGAGTTTTATCGTTATATTTTGAAGTAAACTTGAAGGTATAGAGGTTAAATATTAAACCATTTCAGGGGTCTCCCTAGAAAAATGCCCTTACTTCCATTCCTCCAGAATGAATGGTATTATTATTTTCTGATTTTCTTCCATTGTATTGAAAAGACAATTGCAAAGTTTTTGAAATGGAATGCTGGTAACCAATGTTCCAAGTGAAGTTTAATCCTGGTTTTAAAGCTTCTAACATTTCGAATCCTAAAGCTGAATTTTGTATTCCGTCATAGGTGATTTGAATCATACTTATTGCACCATTTAAACTCCCCTTTTGAGCCCTGTTATATTTAAAAGTAGAACCTATTTCTTTTATTTTAGCCAACTCTCCTCCAAGTGACTCTTCATTTCTTTTTTCTGAAAATTTCCCATCTAATGTTACACGAAAAGAAGTAGAAGGTTGATAAATTAAACTTGGTTCTATAAGCTGGTATTTGATGTCATAATTTCTTCCTGAGGTATAGTCTGCATTTGACTTTTTAATTCCATTTTGTCCACTTACCTCAATGGTATATTTTCTTTTTAAATTCAACCTCATGGAGATTTCATCAAACTTATTTTGACGAGAATCAAAACCATTTGAAAGCAAAACTTTACTTCTAACATCCTGGAAAACATATTCTGCTCCAAAAACCGAAGCTGTTCTATTAAAAAAAAGTGTGTTTTTAACATTAGAAGAGGTTGAAATTAAATTCGTATCGCTAATGGAAGTTAAAAAAGGATTAAAAGCACTTACCCCATTAAAGTAATTTGTTTTCCTAACCATTCTCACACGTGCTTGATCAGAAAAACGAGCCAATACTTTTTTGACACCTTTGGCTTGCGACCAAACTCTTTCTGGTTTTATGAAAAGTCCCTGATTTAATTCGTTTGAAAAAGTTTTTACATATTCATTACTAGGGGTAAAAACCCTAATATATCCAGCTTGATCTTGAAATTGAGCGATTTCGAACTCATTTAAATCTTTCACCCCATCGTTGTTGTAATCTATCCAAGTATATATTCCTTGTCCATTTGTTACTTGAACATATAGAAACTCTTTTCTTAATTCTAAACCAGAACCTATCTCGTAAAAATTATTCCAAGTAATGGCATTTTTAAAAGCTCTTAATTCATAATCAATTCTTCCTAGTAAAGAGTTTTCAGGCGTTTGATTTATCCAATCTTCTTCTAAAATTTGCAGCTCTCTAAAACTAGTTACGATATTTAGTCGTTGGTTTTTTAAATTCATCAACGTCAACTCTCCACCAGCTGTTCTTGCTTTTGCTACGTTAATCAACCTTGAACTATCGGAAAATTTATCAAATCTTTCTTGGTAAAAAAGCTTGTATTTATTTTTACTGGAATCTCCATTGGAAATATAAAATTGATAATCGTAAAACTGATAACTATTTAAAGACAGTGGATAAGAAATAGAATCAAAAGTATTGAACTCATGAATGTCTTTAAAACCAATTTTAAAAAATTTAATGGATTTATTGACATCTATTTCATGCCTTAAGAATTGATTTTTAGACCTTGCTTCGCTTTGAAGGTAACTAGCGTCCCAATCAGCATAATAACCATTCTTTTTTAATTTCCCATTAAATACCGTTCTCGTTCCTTTATAATCTGAACCAACAGCATACCTTTGTCCTTCTAAATTAATGTTTCCTACTTTTTGGTTTCTCAAGTTCACCCCACCTCCAGTTGATAATTGACTACCCTTATAGCCTTTGTCTCTCGTGTTCCAATCTCTATCAAACTCAACTGTTCGATACTGTTCAATCGGATTGAAATTTTCATCCAACGACTCTATTTCGAGCTTTGACTCTAAACTCCATTTAGGGATAGAATCTCTCCCTATTGGAACAATACTAACCAATTTTGATTTCAAAGCAACACCAATATCGTCTTTACTATCCACCCTCGAGAAAGTATTAATGTCATTTTTCGAATACGCAATCTCTGTTTCTATGGATAAACCTTTCTTGAGCTTATAATTCATTCCAATTGCAACTAATTGTTTCTGTTTAGGGGTTACAATCAATCTAGAAGCAGCATAATTTCCTTGTGACACTCCATTTATTGGTGCAACCCATTTGTAAACTTTTCCAAGCGCATTAAAATTGGAGAAAACATAGTCGCCTTTTCCATTCCCTACAAATTCAAAAACTGCTCTGTATAACGCCGAATCTTGGTTCACTGTAAAGACTAATACGGAATCATAACCTAGAGTGTCGATTACCTTGTACAAAACTTGATTATCAAGGTATCCAACAGAATCTATACTAGAACTTCTTGCCAAAGATAGACTATCTCCCACTTCAGATAAAAGCAATTTTTGACTAGAATTAAGAGATTGCTGAATCGTTTGGTTCTTCGCGTCTTGTTCGGTGTAACTATTCATCCAGAAATTTAACTTATCGGATTCAAAAGTTATTGAATTTTGGAGCAACGATCTTGCATAGTTTTGATCAGAATATTGAAATTCAATTACAATTCTAGAATCTTTCGTGATTAAATTTCTTGAAGTAAAAATAACTTCTGAACTATTATAATCGATCGTATAGTCATATTCCTGACCTCTTTTAAGTAGCTTACCATCGATATAAACCCTTTCCGTACCTGCAAGTATTATAATAAAAGGTTCGTTCTCATTCCCTTGTAAACGATAAGGCCCTTGATTTCCTTCTACCCCTTGAATAATTTGTCGGTTAAACTTTCCTTTAGATAAGGCACCGCTTGTTTGTGATTTCCAAACTTTATTAGAGTCATTTTTGTGAATGTAATTAACGGTAAGACCTTGCGCCCTTTTTTTATAGTTCATAAAATAGCCTTTAGGCTTATACAACCAAAAATCTCCAGCAATTAATTTAAGTCGATCGTTATATATCTGAATAAATATTTGATCAAACTCTTGTAATTTATTTGTGTTTCCATCAGCTTGAATAGGGATATTATTATCCGAAATAGAGGCTAACATTTTTAAATTCGGAGCGATATCCCCTTCTAACTCTAAATTCAAAGACGAATTAACTGCTAAATTTTGATTATTCCCAAATGTAATCCCCCTTGAAATACTACCCGATTTTGACAGACCTGAACCTCCAAAAAAGTCCTCGTTTATTTCTCTCTCTGTGATTAAAAACTGGTCATATTCTCCTTTATTAGAGGAGTAAATAATCGAAGTATCTCTAGCTCCATATACTTTTGAAAGGTTTAATGGTAAAACCCGATAAACTAATTTTATAGAATCTTCACAACTTCCATTAAAAACAAATTTACTTTTAGCGTAATTTAAATTATAATCGTTTCTAGAAAGCTTTATATCTCCGCAAAACACTTGAAAAGAATTTGGATAAATGGTTAGGGTATCCAAGGTTATTGTATCGCTTGTAACCGGAATTATCCTCACACGCTGGCTCGACTCTTGTGAAAAAGACACAACAGAACAAAACATAAATAAGAATAAAATTAACCGATTCAGCACTTTTCTTAATTCTTAACAAATATACAACGAGTAATTATTAAAAATTGTTTAAAATATGGATATAAAAAAAGAGGATGTATACAATACACCCTCTCTCTTAAAATTAAAAATATACTTTTTTATTTAGCTAAAGCAGCTTTTACAAGTGTAGAGATCACTTTTCCATCCGCTTTACCAGCTAATTTTGAAGTTAAAACTCCCATAACTTTACCCATATCTTGTGGACCTGAAGCACCTGTTTGAGCAATCGCAGCATCCACCTCTACTTGGATTTCTTCTTCTGACAACATTTTAGGTAAGTACTTCTCAATAACTTTTGCTTGAAAAAGTTCATCAGCTGCTAAATCCTCACGACCTTCTTTTATATATAAATCGTATGTCTCAGTACGTTGCTTATGTAACTTCATTACTATTTTCATAGCAACTTCTTCCGAAACTTCACCTGTACCTGAAGTAGCCTCTAAAAGAAGCTTAGATTTAATGTCTCTTAATGCAGCTAATTTCTCTTTCTCCTTAGCAATCATTGCAGCTTTAATGTCTGCATTTATAGTATCTGTAAAACTCATATTAATCTACGTTATCGTGTAAATAAGAATTATTCCCTCTTAAAGTAGTTCCATTTTCATCTTTTGATAAACCAAAACGACTTATATTCTCTTCTTTACTATAGTTTGTTTTATCTAGTTGAATATTTTGACGAACATAAGCAGGCTCTTTTTCGAAATCTGTAATTCCATCCGCTTTCTTTAATTTCTCTGTATATTCTTTAATTCTATTTAAACGCTCTTGAGCTCTTTTCTGTTGCTCTTCGTTTGATAAAACATTACGTCTCGTAACTTCTTCTTCTCTTTTATTTTCAACAGAATCTTCTAGGTCATATTTAATCACCTTCTCTATTTTTTCTTCTTTGTGTTCCTCAGAAGAAGTAGAAGATTTAATTTCCCATTCTTGAACTGAAGAAGACTCTTCAAAATCTAATTTTTCTTGTTTTGGTGCTTCCCAAGATTCTTCATCCCATTTTTGAGGATTTTCTTCAGAAGGCCTAACCTCTTTTAAATTAGTTGCAAAAGTTTCTTCTGATTTTTCTTCTGATTTAATAAAAGGTTCATCTTCCTTTTTAGTTTCGTTAGCAGGAGTATAAGTGTTGTGTTGAGTAGGAGAAGACATAGGAGTAACAATCTCTTTCTTAGTATCTTCTTCTAACGAACGAACAACTCTTTCAGGAGCTTTATCTAAACCAGTTAATGGAGCAGTATTAAAGTTTGTAGCAATAATAGTAACGCTTAACTTATCTCCTAAAGATTCATCATAACCATGTCCCCAAATAACATCAGCAGTAGCACCTGACTCATCTTGAATATAATCAGTGATTGCAGTAATCTCGTCCATTAATACTTCTTTAGCACCATAAGTAATGTTCAATAAAACATACTTAGCTCCGCTAATATCATTATCGTTCAATAAAGGAGAAGACAATGCACTTTGAATTGCTTCAATTGCTCTATTCTCTCCTTCAGATTCAGCACTACCCATGATAGCAACACCACTATCTTTCATTACTGTATTTACATCGTTAAAATCGACATTAATATTACCAGTAACAGAGATAACTTCTGCAATTCCTTTTGCAGCCATTGCTAAAACATTATCTGCTTGAGAAAAAGCATTACCAATAGTTAAATTACCACTCATTTCACGTAAACGCTCATTATTAATCACTAATAATGTATCTACATTTTTACGCATTTCTTCTAAACCATCTTCTGCTTGTTGACGTCTTTTACGACCTTCAAAACCAAATGGAATAGTAACAATACCAACAGTAAGAACACCTAATTCTTTCGCAACTTGAGCAATAACAGGAGCAGCACCAGTACCTGTACCACCACCCATACCGGCAGTTACGAAAACCATTTTAGTTCCATTCCCTAAAAACTCACGGATTTCTTCAATGTTTTCGATAGCAGAATTCTTTCCAATTTCAGGAATAGCTCCCGCACCGCAACCATCAGTTAGAGATGCTCCTAATTGGATTTTCAATGGAACTGGTGAAATGTTTAAGGCTTGCCTATCTGTATTACAAACAATAAAATCTACTCCAACAATACCTTGATTATACATGTAATTAACGGCATTGCTTCCTCCGCCTCCTACTCCAATTACTTTAATAATTGAAGAAGAATCTTTTGGTAAATCAAATTGTAATCCTAAGTTTTCTAGTTCCGACATGTTGTACTGTATTTAAATGTTATAATTTCTCTTTTTGTTCTTCCTCATCTTCAGGGAAAAGTCTTTGCCCTATTTTCATTATTTCGTCAAAGAAAGTTCCTCTTTTCTTTGGATTAGAATGATTATCTGGTTTATCAGATGCCCTTCCTACTGCAGGTGCATCAATCACACCTGATTTATCAAATCCTTTTAAAACTAGACCTATACCAGTTGAAAAAATTGGGCTAGTTAAATTATCATAATGGCTATTACTTGCTAAATGCTCTGTTGGATAACCAATTCTTGAGTTCATTCCGGTAACATATTCAAATAGTTGTGTAATATGCTTTAACTCAGAACCACCTCCAGTTATAACGATACCTCCAATTAATTTTCTTTCGTATCCTGAATTTCTAATCTCGTAATGAACTAACTCTACAATCTCTTCCATTCTTGCTTGTATAATACTCGCAAGGTTTTTGATAGAAATTTCTTTAGGATCATGGCCTCTTAACCCAGGAATACAAACTATTTCATTTCCTACTGTTTCACTTGCTAAAGCTGAACCAAATTTCACTTTTAATAATTCGGCTTGACGCTTCATGATAGTGCATCCCTCCTTGATATCTTCCGTGATTACATTTCCTCCAAAAGGAATGACATGTGTATGACGAATGATACCATCATGGAAAATAGCTACATCTGTAGTACCTCCACCTATATCTACCAAAACAACTCCTGCCTCTTTTTCTTCTTCCGATAAAACAGCATCTGCAGATGCAATTGGCTCTAAGATAATTTGATCTACTTCTAAACCTGCATTAATAACACATTTACTAATATTTTTAGTTGCAGTGATATTACCAACAATGATATGGAAATTAGCTTCTAACTTATTTCCAGGCATTCCTATTGGTTTTGTGATTCCTAGTTCCGAGTCTACAATGTATTCTTGTGGAATAACATTTATGATTTTCTCTCCAGGAGTCATCGCTAACTGGTGCATGTTTTCAATTAACGTATCAATATCTATTTGAGAGATTAAGTCTTCTGTCTCTCCTCTCATCAAAATACCTCTGTGTTGGATACTTTTAATGTGTTGACCAGCTATACCAACATTTACCTTTCTGATGATCAACTCACCCTCCACTCTTTCTTGTGCTTCCCTTACAGCAGCTTTTATTGACTCAACCGTTTGGTCAATGTTAGAAACCATCCCTCTTCGCACTCCAAGAGACTCACTAGTCCCCATAGACAAAATTTCAATTTTCCCATGCTCGTTCTCCGTACCAACGAAACAAGCAATTTTCGTAGTTCCTATATCAAGTCCAACAATTACCTTAGTCATATTTCTTTTTTTTCTTGCAAACAATTTGTTTGTTGTATTTCAAACTGATCTCCTCATAGGTGTTCCAGCCTTCGTACGGTATCGCTTCTTTATAAAACACTTTTAATTTTCTAAACTTCTCTTCCACTTCTAAATCTGAAAAAGCCGTCCCGAAAACTATTTTTTGACCACCTACTTGAGGGATTAAAACAAAGTCACCATTGTGTTTACGGTGAATTTGCCCAATCAAAGATTGCAACAACTGATCGTTACAAACATAATGAGAAATCCTATAAATATCGTCGAGCTTTCTAATACTTTTCAAGGTATCATTGTTAATAATATCGGCAACAGATTCTTTGTCTAATCTGTCCGGGACATCTCCTGTAACAACCACTATTCTAGCAGTATACAAAATAGACAAAGGCATTTTAGCTCCATCTTCATCTAAATAATAACTCTCTCCTAAATTGTTTATAATTCTAGCAATTGGTTTTCTAAGTTTTACTTCAATTTTCCACTTATCTCCAATATTGGTAAATATTTCGGCTTCTTTAACTTCGTTCATACCAGTTAAAAACCCCTCTATCTCGCTAATATTTAAATCTTTATACTGCTGTTCGGAATACAACAAACCTTTCCTTTTCAACCTTGTTATGAGCTCATCTTCTGTTAAAAAAGCGTTCTCTCCATTTACCTGAATAAAAATATCAGGCGAAGCTATTTGAACTTCGTTTTGCGTGTATCGAACTTTAAACATCAGAAGAACTACCGACAGAATGAATAACAACCAAAGCAATATTTTAATCCAACTTTTCATCTATTATTCCACTATATTTTTATCCGTATTATCCAACATTTCTTGAATAGGGGTTCGTAATTTGTCAATATTCCCTGCTCCAATTGTCAGTAGTAAACTATCGTTGCCTAAATTTGTTAACTCCGAAACAACCGACTCTAAATCAATTACTTCTCTTTCTGAGCAAGTTGTTTTAGAAAGTAAAAATTTACTATCTATCCCTTTAATTGGCTCTTCTCTTGCTGGATAAATAGGCAATAAGATTAAACGATCAACTCTTGAAAGCTGTAAAGCAAAATCTTCCATAAAGTCCCTTGTTCTTGTGAAAAGGTGGGGCTGAAAAACTGCAGTTATTTTTCTGTTAGGGTACAATAATTTAACCGAATCAATTAATGATTTGATTTCAGTAGGATGGTGGGCATAATCATCGATATAAATCGTCTCTTTAGATTCATAAAGGTATTCAAACCTTCTTTTTACACCTTTAAAAGTAATGAAAGCATTCCTAATTTCTTCCTCTGATAATCCTAATTCTAAACAAAAGGCTATGCAAGATAAAGCGTTTTCAGCATTATGAATCCCTGGTAAACCAAACTGAATTGCTTGCCATGTTCTTCCTTTGAACTTTGCGTCAAAAAGGAATTTTTCATCTTCAAACCTGATATTAAAAGCATAAAAATCAGCTTCGTTGTCTTCTATTGAATACGTAATGATTTTAGCTTTTGATTTTATCTCTAATCCTTTTTTTAAAATTAAAAAGCCCTCTTCTTTAATCAAACCTGAATACTTTTGAAAACCCTCTAACATAACATTAGCGTCTCCATAAATATCTAAATGATCAGAATCTGTAGAAGTGATGATAGAAGCAAATGGAGACAAGTGTAAAAAAGACCTATCAAATTCATCTGCCTCAATAACTGTATATGGAGAAGTATTCGAAGTAACTATATTGGAGTTAAAATTACTAGCAATCCCTCCTAAAAAGGCATTGCATTTAAGACTAGACTCATTTAATACATGTGCTAATAAAGTACTTGTAGTTGTTTTTCCATGCGTACCTGCAACACATAATCCTTTGGAAGAATGCGTTAAAACGCCTAAAACCTCAGAACGTTTTAAAAGTGTAAAATTAGACTCCTTAAAAAACTGTAACTCTTTATTTTTAGAGGGTATAGCAGGTGTATAAACTATTAAAGCAGTTGTTTTATCTAAAAAATATGGAGCTATTAACTTAACATCGTCTTCAAAATGAATTTGAATTCCTTCTTTTTGCAACTCTCTCGTGAGGGGAGTTTCCGTTTTATCGAAACCAGCGACATTCCATCCTAAAGAGAAAAAATATCGTGCAAGTGCAGACATACCAATCCCTCCTATTCCAATAAAATAAGCTGAATTAAAATTTTCTATATCCACACTCTTTGTATCCACTAGATAATTTTTTGAATTTCATTAACGATATCGGCTGTAGCATTTGGTTTTGCTAATTTTGCAATCTCTTGACATAATTCCTCTTTTAACGTATCGTTTTTCAATAAATCAAACGCTGTAGGTATTAGTTCTTGTTTTGCAATATTATCTTTTACTAAAATTGCTGCATTACTATTCACCAAAGCCATCGCATTTTTAGTTTGATGATCTTCTGCTACATTTGGAGATGGCACTAATATTACAGGTTTTTTCACCAAACAAAGTTCAGAAACAGAAATAGCACCTGCTCTAGAAATAATAACATCCGCTAAAGCGTAAGCGAAATCCATTCTATCTATAAACTGAACCATTTTCACATTTGGTAAATCCTTATTCTTCAATTGATTGGATAAACTTTCAAAATAAAATTTACCACCTTGCCAAAGAATTTGAACTTCTTCTTTTTGAAAATCTTTTACGTAGTTTAATACACTCTCATTTAATGTTCTTGCACCAAGACTCCCGCCAATAACTAAGATTGTTTTTTTAGCACTGTCTAATCCGTAGAATTGAAAAGCATCCTCTCTTTTACCTTCTACTTCTACCATTGATTTTCTGACAGGGTTTCCTGTTAAAACTATTTTATCTTTTGGAAAGAATTTTTCTAAACCTTCGTATGCTGTACATAGTTTAGTTACTTTATTTGATAAAATTTTATTTGTTTTTCCTGGGAAAGAATTTTGCTCTTGCACTAAAGTTGGAACTTTTAAAAAAGTAGCTGCTTGTAATGTTGGTCCAGACGCATAACCTCCAACTCCAATAACAACTTGAGGTTTAAAATTCTTAATTATTTTGTATGCATTAAATAAACTTGCAATAATTTTTAATGGCAATAAAAAATTGGAAAGGGTTAACCTTCTTTGAAAACCAACTATATCCAATCCAATGATTTTATACCCGGCATTAG
>Ga0228614_1000316_pt1 | contig 28622 bp, 63 predicted proteins | sample 15DmetaG_FD_190531 | JGI IMG/M metagenome (GOLD analysis project Ga0228614, IMG submission 190531) | Seawater microbial communities from Monterey Bay, California, United States - 15D | ecosystem: Environmental > Aquatic > Marine > Coastal | place: USA: California | collected 2016-10-13
GCAACCAAAATAACACAGTGTTCTGAATGTAAATCTTATATTATCAAAGAACTAAACCCTGGGGTTAAAAAAACCGCAAATACTATACTATGTACCGTAATGTGTGAGTGTAAAGATTGTGGGTTTAGATTTAATAAAAAATCACCTACAGATTGGGGAAGAAGAAAAGGAGTTAAATATTAAAAAAGTAACAGATCTTAGTGCCTAATCAATATATTATCCTTATGTTAAACACAAACGAAAGAAGTAAATATAATTAAGAATATTTATATGTTATATCAAAATAATTCGTATATTTGTAAAACACAAATAAATTATATTATGACAATAAGTGATTACCTTTGTAACCCGCAACAACAAAACGCTTTATCATTCAATGAAATCAAAGATATGTTGCAAGAAGAGCTTGATAGTCTTATCTCTATTTGTTTCCACGAAGGAAAACTTAGAACCTATGAACAAGGTATAAGTAATATTAAATACAATAAAAAAAATAACTGGTTCGAAATATCCTGGGAAGATGATGAAGGTGATAACGAAGTAAATGTTTATTCATTAGATGAAAAGATACATGTGAACTCAGATGAATGGTCTTACGGGATCTATAAACCTCACAGATCATAATATGAAAAAAGTTAGAAAAATTTTTTTAGAAGACAATAACAACATACATTTTGTAAAATTCAAACTCACGTTTAAACCTAATGATGAGTATGAATATGAAGATACAGAATTTCCTGATGAAAATGATGTTGAGAATTCGTTAGAAAATAGTATGTTGGATCAAGCCAATGAATATCTTGTATATGTACATAAAATAACGGATAAGAAGGCAGTATTCTTCATTGAAGTAACCAATGAAGAAACCGACGAATATATGCCAAGTGAGGAAGATATAGAAAACGCTATGGAGTATAGCGGTGTAATAGATCAATGGAATATGTTCTATGCTGAAATAGTTTCAGAAACTATCAATAGGTCTAAACTTAGAGATGAAAAACTAACTGAAATAGGATTATAAATGTTTTTACAAACCGATATGACAAGAAAAGCCTTCGATATAGTATTCATTGCTTTTGAAGGTAAAGTTGATAAGGCTGGAAAACCTTATATTAATCACTTAATGAGAGTGGCTAATGGTGTTTTAGGTAACTCACTAATAAGAGAAAATTTAACTGTTATTGCTCTTTTACATGACTTATTAGAAGATACTGATTGGACCGAAGAAAATCTGAGAAAAGAGTTCCCTGATAATATCGTCGATGCTGTAGTTGTTTTGACAAAAGTTGATGGAATCTCTTATGAAGATTATATCGATGGTGTAATGGCGAATGAGCTTGCGACATACGTTAAGTTATCTGACTTAAAAGATAATATGGACGTGACTCGATTACAAGTGTTAGGTGATTATGAGATCAAAAGATTAAAGAAATACCATACGACATACATTAAGCTATCTGATAAAATAAAAGAATAATGATACAGAGACCTTTTGAAATAAGCGCAATGGCTTTGACTAAGTTCGGATGGGGCTCGCTAAGAGACGTTTGGGGATATCATAGAAAGATCCATTTACAAGATGAGAATGCTATATTGTTCTTCGAGAAGCACGATCCGTTTTTGACAGAGCCGATAACATACTACATACAAGAAATAGTCTCTTCTAACATATTAGAATATCGATTCAAATCATACAGGACAAGCAAGCCAGACGCAAAAGGAAAATTATCTTTTGAGATAATAGACGACATTGAGATAAAGTCTAATGTTGAACTCTTCAAGAAGATAATAGAGACTGAAGCATTTGTGGAATCGTATGCTAGGCACTTTAAGATAAACAAACTAATTAAATGAATGAGAAAAATTAAACTACCAAGAAAGAGGAAAAAGGCTTACAAAAATAGTAACCCACAAAACTCATATATGATGGTTAAAATACTTGCTGAAATTCTTGTTGAAGAAGGTAAAAAGTATGGTGATAGATTTTATGAATTGAAAATAAAGAAAAGAGGTGAAACCACATTTGAACCTTTTAACAATGGTTATAAAATTGTTAAACGTTGGTAATAGAATAATTAAAAAATAATATTAGGTTATATAACAAAATTTCCGTATATTTGTTTAAATATTATAAAGAAATAGTCCAAAACCCTTATGACTAAACTAAGATAAAAAACTGATAAGATCAACAAAACTGTAACCTACCAGAAATGGTAAAGATTGTGATTAATAAGTATATCATTCATCTATGTAGTAGGATGGTTCGCTAACAGCTTACTTAACTCAGTGCAAGTCTGAGATGGTATTTTAATAAGTAAAAGGAGACATAAAAGCTTTAATTATTTAATTACAATTAGGAATAGATGCAACTGTATGAGATATGTTGCTTAGATTTCAATTATATTTTAACGAGAGTGGTTAGATTTTTTCTATCACCTCTCATAAATGATCATCTAATTAGAAATTATATGAAAAAGTCGTTCCTGGTGAAAAAAGAATGAACATCTATATTAATTTTCTAAAAGAAACATTGGGTGATGAATATGAATATGATATACAAAAGACCGATTATAAACCATTCGATTTAAAAGAGACGAATGTATATTATGTGATCTTTAAGAAAGACTTAAAGTAGAAATATAGTGAACATTCTAAAAATGAAAGTAACTAAATTTTTAATAAGATGATAAAATTAAGTAAGTTCTACTGGACTAAAGAAGAAAGGTGTAAAGTAAATAATGGATAAATTAGAAGCCGAGTTAAAAAATTTACCAGTAGAAATTTCCGAAGAATTAAATCAAAATATTAAAAGAAATTCCTTATCTTTGTTTTATTAGGATAAATAATACGATAAAGAAATGGAAATGGAAATAGAACTAAACAAAAATTATACCCTTATATACGAAACAAAATCAGGATTTAGAAACCTAAAAATAGAATACATATTCTTTAAATGTAATGATAAAAAATCCGTTAAGTACCATGTTAAAAAAACTTTCTTTAAATATAATGGTGATGTAGATTATATAAAATCATACGGTGGTAAAGATAAATTTGACTATTCACTAATGGATAAAAAATCAATGATGAATATACTAACCGGTAAAACGAATAAAGATTTTAGTAGAAACCATCATTACAATTTAATCGAATCACCTTTTATGACTAAATAAAAATGTTTAATATTAAACAATGGAAAATAACTCAATTTTAAAAATATTAAAAAACTCTTTAATTGGTAAAGAAATTAAAGTGTATTGTATAACAAATACTAATAACCCAAATATTTCATTCCACTCTTTAAAAAATAATAGCGATGGTGGACCTTGGAAAAATGATGAAGTAACTGGTATTATCACAGATATAAATTTATTATATAATGAATATAAAGTTTTGTATAAACATTTATATGTTAAATTGCAAAATTCTAATAAAATTGAAGAATTAGCAATTGATTTTTTTGATGAAGAATTAAATATTTTATCTTAAATTAGTTACAAACCATATTTTTTACTTGAATATAAAGAAATTAAAAGTTGAAGATTTTTCATCTCTTTAAATTGGTGATGGAGACGATACAACAGGCACTGAGACACTAAAAGGTATGCTATCATACATTGATGAGGACATTTTAGAAACATCTCTTAGAATCGATAAAAACTTGTTTAATACAGAAGCTAACTATTTTATACTAAAATCAATATGATAACATTAACCGTTAGGATTAGTGGTAATACAATGCAAGCGTCGAGTAATGTTGTTTTCATTTGTTAGGTTTTGTTATTAATTTTTATTACCTTTGATCATATCAATTAAATAATAGTTTATGATTATAACAGAAGTATTAAAACAAGCTCTAGTTGGTAAAAAAATTAGATATAGAAAATCTAGTAGAAATATTATTCAATGTTATTCCGAAAGTATCAAGAAATCTAATAATGTCACTAATGAACAATTTGATAGTGGCGATCCTAAATATAGAATGATTGCTAAAAGACAAAAAGTTATTGGTAAACATGAAATATTTGAAACAGGTACAATTAAATCAGTAGATTTAATTGGTGATGATTACCATGGTATTTCAATAAGACTTAGATTTGACGACGGAGATTTTGTTGATAAAGACATTTATGAAAATATAGAAACAATATGAAATACTCTGAATTTAAATCTATATTAGACGAAATGAGAAACTTATTTGTACCAGGTGTCAAATTTGATAAAGAGAAATTATGAAATTGAAGAAGTAATATATATCCTAAAATTATCTATAAATTATGAAAGTAGGATTAGATTTAACTAAACCAAAAATAAAGAAGTTTAACGAATTTCAAGTTATACAAGAATCATCAAATTTTGATGCTGATAAATTAAAAAAAACAGCAGAGAATGTTGGTCTTGATTTAACAAAGGAAAAAGGAAGTGATAGAATTGATTTAACTAAGTACTGTCCTGCTAAAATGGTTAATTAGGTAGCTCAACTGGCTAGAGTGATCGGTGAGTGGTGAAAGGGTAGGGAGTCATGACCCGAGAGTATTACATTAAATCTTGCCGATAGGTTACAGGTTCGAGTCCTGTCCTAATTACGCAAAAAACAAATAGACCGAGTTTCCTTACTTTAGAGTGGGTTTTATAAGTCTAATTTTTAATTCTTAATACAAAATTAAATTTAAAATAGACTTTAACAAAGCTAATTATAATAATGATAAACTACTTATTGAGTTAGGGCTTATTATTTAACAAGTATTTCGAAGAAGAGTATCAGTTTGGTGTAAATGAAATCTGCAAATGATTAAAAATATCAATTTCTTTATTCTGCTTCCCAATCAAGACACCATTTTTATAATCTCTTAGAAATATCGAAAAATGACTAGCAGGATTTTCAGGTGTAGAATAAAGCAGATTTAAAATAGTAAAATCTTCGCTTTCCATATAATCAGTCATCCTTTCAAAAACTTCCTTTACATCATCATATACAAAATTAGATTTACCAATACCACCAATAAATACTCTTATTTTAGCAGGATTCAAAACACCAGATCCTTTCATCTCAGTGATATCTACAAAATAGCCTAAATCCTTTAGCTCTAATAAGATATCATCTAGCTCATCAATAATAGCTTCATTGAAATAAGATTCAAACAGATTGTATTTTTTTAAGTATTTCATAATGCTTGTTTTTTATAGAGTAAATATTAAAATCAATATTAAATAATTCTAAGTATTAATTTAATACTCACTATAGTTTTATCATCTATTAATCTAAAATCTTTAATAGATAGTCTTTCACCATCATCTAACTTAATGAACATCTTAGATTCAGGATAAACATTCAAAATAATATCTGATGCTAATACCATATAATCTTTTACCTCACTTAATTTAAAATCACCTTCTAATTTAGAAATTGTAACCTTATATAAAGATTTAAAACCACCATAAGTTATTGAACCATCTTTATTTATATAATGATCACTCTCCCTAAAATAAACAGAAATTTTATATTTACCATCTTCTGATGTATAATATGTTATATTATCTATTAACTTAGATATATTCGATTCTTTTGAGAAATTTGTTAAGTTAGGCTTCATATCAGTTATGATACTAACCAATTCAATTACTTCACCCTTATCTAAAACCTTTCCTATAAACTTATCATAATTCCTTATTATCATAATTTATATATTAAATAAATATATTTATAATTGTATTATAAGAAAATAATAATTACCTTTATTAAAAATATTAAATTATGAATTATAAAATATTAAACAAAACACTCTTCATTTGTGATAAATGGGGAAACATTGGTAAAAGAATATCTGAAAATGTTGCATTCGGAACTTTTGATGATAAAACATCTGTCTTTTTAGTAACAAAAAGTAATGGAGATGTTGAGATTAAAGATGTTAATGGTAATTTAACAAGAACCATTAGTAGAGATAGCATGGAAGCTAGATTCCAAGGCGATGATATAATTATTAGAAAAAATGATGGTAGAACCTGTATAGTTGATAGAGTAGGAAATATAAGAAGATATATCTAATCATGAACACTCAACAATTATATAACATATTTAGATTTTCGATAAACTTCAACGAAAGAATGGGTAATAGGTTATATGGATTTGGCCCAGATTATATATTGGAAAAATGGACAAACTATTTTGGTGAATTAAAACCAAATCCAATATCGGATAATAAAAGTGGTGAGATTAAAATAATCACTAAGTGGGTCGAAATATGGGGAGAAGAATCATATATCAAATTATCTAAATACCTTATTATAATATGTTGTTTATCATTTGTTATGTTTTGTCATTAATTTGTTTTACCTTTGTAAAAATAATAAACAATAAATAATATGGAAAAGGGATTTGTAATTTTAACGGAAAATGAATTAGAAAATATTTGTGGTGAATTCTTTGATAAAGGATATTACTCTTCATTATATCAAACAGATACAACTGATAGGTCTGTTGAAATATTTTCTAAATGTAAAGATGAGTTATTGAAGAAAGTAATAGAACGTTCAAAACAAATTAATGATTGAACCTAACGGTTGGGTGTATATGTAGTGTGAGATTAGAATAACTAAACTTTCAATTACAGATAAACTTAATCAGAAGACCATACTTTTTTCTATTTTAGAATATATATATAAAAAGAAAATTATTAGTAAAGAAATGAGAAAACTAATTGATAACTTCAACAAATTTAATAATAAGAAATTGTGAATAAAAGTTTATATATCTAAAAGAAAAGAAAATGGAACAAAATGAAATGATGGATATTCATAAAATAATTATGAGAACATTAAAGGTAGTACCGAAAGAGTTTGATATGAACCATCAAAAATTTAACTCTGATTGTCATATGGAACTGACAGATAAAACATATGAGTTGGTTGGTGATAGATTTGGAACAACACCAAAAGAAGGTAAAAAGATTGTGGATCATTATTTTATGATTACTGGTGGTAATGTATAAATTATACATAATTATTTGGATATGAAGTACCTTTTTATAAGTTACTAACGATTAAATAAAATGAACATAAATAAAAGTTATAAAAATGGGTGATTGTAGTTACATATTGGGTATGTTATCTGGGTTGGGATTGTTCCTTATTTTCCACAAACCAATCATAAAAGTATTAGAAAGGATTGTGGGTATCACACCATTAGAGGATCCATTTAAAAAAGATAAGAAATAAGAGAATATGCTGATGTTAAAAACAATACTATGATAAAAGTTAAAGCTAAACTTAAAAAAACCGGTGAGAAATTTAACATAGATATAATAAGAACAAATAAAGCTATACCGACTTCAATAACAATAAATGTTAAAGATTTAGAAATGAAAACATCTTTTATAAGATATGAAGATGGTAGACCAAAAGTTTGGAATAATGACGGAACACCAAAATATATTAGAATTGAATATTTAAACCAATTTAATAAATACTGGGATCTTATTTCTGTTGATGTTGATAGTTTTGATAAATTAGATCCTAATAAGAAAGAAAGATATGAAATGATATACCAATCATTTAAAACAACCATAAGAGATCAGAAACTAATTGAATTAGGAATAATATACTAAAAAACACGTAGTTTTTAGTACATAACCAATTAAATTTACTTATCTTTAAAACAAATAATATTCATATGGACAAAAAGATAAAATTCGAAAAATTCGAAAAAGGTCAGATATATAAGACTGATAATTCTTTCCTTCCAAACTTCTATGTAAGGGTCTTGGAAGATTCAGACTCAGAAGATTCCAATTTCGAATGTGTTCTAATATATTTAGAACAAGGTGTTAACTATAAATATAAAGTTGGCGAAACATTCAAACCACTTAAAAAACAATATATATTTGGCAAACTATGTACACTATTTAAACTAACACCATTACAATCAGATGATGAGGTTTTAAAAGAAGAAAAATATAAAAGTGAAAGAAAGAAATTCACCAATCTATGTAAACCAGAATCAATAGTACCAAAATCATCTCGCGCTAGATCCTAAGTCTAGCCGTAATTTTTACTAAAATGAGACAAAAATTGATAGATAAAATAACAGAGTTTGTAAATAATGGTTGGGAACTTGTTGCGGATGATACTCATAGGTGGTGCAGTTGTGATGGTTTTTATGAAGTTCAATTCACATTGTGTAAAGGTGATGAAGAAATATATTTACATACTGAATGTGGAGGACAAGATTTAGAGGATGAATGGTCTGAAAACAATCCGCAACAAGTTCATGTAAATGATATGATATTTTATCTTGATGATGGATTTTATATTGAATATGCACTTGGGATGATTGATTCTTATGGTGCATAACAACTATATATACGCTATTTAACTAAACACTAATGAAAACAATATCAGTAGATTACACCCTAAAATATGAACTGAGTAGTAGCCCTAACTATAAGTTTACTACCTGTAAGAAATGTTTTAACGTGAAGACGGGCAGAAGAATCAAGCAAACATTAGTACTATTTATTAGAAAGTGAAAACCTTTGGAAACGTTAGAAATTGGTATTAAAAGTAAATTAAAAATATTAAATGAAGAAGAAAACTTACTTACTTAAAAGTAAACTAAATAAAGGACTAATATATGGTGCCTGGGAAGAAGATGAAAATTGGGTTTATTTAGATAAAAGTGGTGCTAAAGTTTATATACCAAAAGAATTATATGAAATAAGTGGTGAATGGTAATATTTTTAGTATTTTTGTATAAAATAACTAAAATTATGTTTGGAAAACTAATTAAAACTGAAGTAAACTACATTCTTGAAGATGATAATGGTGTAATAATAGATGGTAAATTATCACACAAAAATTGCCAATCAATTGAGAATGGTTATGAGTTTGATGAGTATGAAGAAGGTATTTTTTATGCCGGTAAATTTGGATATCCTTTACCTGAAGGGTTTTCAGATGAACAAGTAGGAAGACTTCACGGTTTTATTGATGGTTTCCAAAAAGCACTTGAAATTCTTGGCAATAAGAAGTTCACTGAATATGATATTTTAGTTGCTATGATTTCTATGCAAGGACAAGAAGTCTTCTATGAAAAAACTTTTGAAGAAACACTAGAAACTAGAAAATTATATATTGAAAATTATATCAAAAATCTAAAAAAGACTGAATGGAATGTTGAGATAGTCACTAAACCATATACAGAAGTTAGTGAAGGATTCAATCTTGAACAGAAAAGAGAATTTAAAGTTGATAAGGACGGATGTTTAATACTTAAAAGAATATGAAATTCGAAATAACATTCTATAATAACCACATCTACTACTTCACAGACGAAGATGTAAACCAGTGGTATGTCAGAGAAGAAGAAATCAATCAATAAATATGAAGATAGTTTCTAAAAACAAAAACACAATACGATTGAATGGATGATAAGATAAAAGAATTGGTGAATAAGGTACTTGACCGATACTGCTCTACTGAGAAAGGAATCGCTTTAGGATTTGAGTATGTAGATAGAAATAAGCTAATCACTATGGTCATTGGAAAGAAACAATATTATGATCCTAATAAAGGAAGCTTCGATGGGTTCTTCAGTACGCTGACAAAAAATTTTCTTATTTATCTTCATAAGTTAGAAGAAGTGAGGATCAAAAAGACTATAGAACGAAATAGAAAACTTGAAACACTAGGATTATAAGATGAAAGTAGTTTTTATAGATACATCATATTTCAGTGGACGATTACTCACTTGTGAGAGTCATTTAAAATGACTACTTCCTTTGGAAGTCTCAACAAAGTTGAGTATCTTTATACCGTCAGTGAGAGATCGAAGACGGGCGGAGTGTAACACCAACACTGGAAGAGTAGACCGGACCCTTCTTTATAAAAAGGTACTAAAAAAGTAACAGTTTTTAGTGCTTTTCAATATATTATCCTTATCTTTGTTAAACACAAACGATAAAAATAAACATATTATGGAAAAGTTAAAACACATTAAGTTATTTGAAAATTACTTACAAAGTAAATATGAACTAATAGGCAATAGTATAGATGAAGTTTTAGATGCTGCGAATGCTTTAAAATTTCACTATGGTAAAGATTGTGTAATAGTAGAGGATGAAAGTGGACATGATTCTGGGAATAAAATAGGTGTTTATATAACATTTGATGATTCTATAAAACTACGTTCTGGTGGTGTAGATCCAAAATCTAACATTGTTAGAGAGATGAACTATATTTTAGAAGAGGAAATGAAAAATGTGAAGCTATATAAAGTGGATACATATTAATTCTTACTATTTAATAAATTATATTATGACAATAAGTGATTACCTTTGTAACCCGCAACAACAACGGGCGTAGTGTAACACCAACACTGGAAGAGTAGACGGCTTCACGCCGTCTCTTTCGAAGAAAGTAGACTCCAACCTTCTTTATAAAAAAAAAGTACTCATAACGGGTACTTTTTATTATTTAAATAAGTTAGATTATCTTAATACATACCTTCTAAAAAGCTAAAGACTTAATAGTTTCCAAAAATTCTAGGTCTTTAGATAATACTTTTTGGCTATCTATACCATCAAAATCCCAATTTTCATTACCAGCCCATATACTAACATTACCCAATTTAGGAATGTCTGACATTTTTTGGCCTCGTTGTGCTGGTTCTTTAGATACCCAAAGGATAACTTGTTTACCAGTATTTTTATAATCTAATAAGTAACCACCTAAAAATGGTTTATTTGCCATATCTCTAACCATACCATCTAATTCCATTGTGTCCTTTGTTTTTTGTGAAGATTCGTTCAGGAAAGAATTAAAATCGTTAATGTGTCTTTTTTTCATATTATACTTTTTTTTTATAATTGTATATATTAAAAAAAATATATGTTTTTTTTTAACCACACTTCAACAAAGTTGAGAATATTTATAAAAAAAAAGCAGCAAATACATTCTCACTTGATGAAAGTGCTATAGACGCTGAAAAAGGATTAGTTTATAGTAAAGGTGTGGATGTGAAATAGTTATATTGAGTAGAGCACAAAGGTACTAAAAAAGCAACAGTTTTTAGTACCAATCAATATATTATCCTTACTCACTTGTGAGAGTCATATAAAATGACTATATTTGTAACTATGAAACTAATATTCTGTCCAGATTGCCAAGACGTATTCAAACTCGCAAATAACACTCCACCATTCCAATTAGGTAAACGTTTTGGTTATATGGAAGCTATATTACAATCATTTGATAAATTAGAAACTGAATTAATAGATGGTGTAACTAGTGTAAAACTTAAAACGGTTAAAAGTAATAAATGGTGGAAATCTGATACCAAAGAAACATATCAAGCTGCTATAATCAGAATGACTGAGGGGTTATTAATAGAAAATAATATTGAAATTAAAAAATAAAATCATGAAAAAAATAATAAGTGTATCGTTATTAGTATTATCTATATTCTCATGTTCTGGTGAATATAATGTAATTGACCAAAGAGTTGTTAGAGGTGTTATATCTGCTAAAGATGAAGGCCATATAGGTAGAATGGCAACATTACCAAAATTTTATGTTCAATCCGATAAAGAAACTATAACAATAGATATTCCATTTGCAGACGAAAATTTATTTAAAGTTGGTGATACTATATGTGTAGTAGTTAAAACAATAGAGAAAAGAAAAAAATAACTGATGAATATAACAACGATTCAATAGGGTATTACACGATGATTTTTAATGAATTGAGAAATATGAAAGAACAAAGATTTAAGGTAGGTGATAAGGTTACATCGGAATTATTCACAATATACTAAAACTTAAAGATATGAAACAAACAAAAACTGTAAAAGAAATGTCTGTGAGAGAATTACAGGAGGAAATCGACAAGAGAAAAAAACAAGAGGCAATAGATAAATTCAGTACCAAGAAAGAAACTGAGTTTAAAATATCAGAGGTGGAAACACTAGAGGCTGAAGGTAATGGTTCACTATACCACGTAAGAGTAGACGATGGGTGTGAAGGATGGGAATCGTTGGTGGAGATAGATGAAAGTGTTCATGATAGTTTATGGAGTGGTGAGGAACTCGTAAAAAACCATATCATAAACTTCATGATAGATAACAAGTACTACGAACCTGGTGATATCAATGATATAATTGTAGAAGAAATCTGTAGATACAACCGACCTATATTTAAAATTAGTATTTAAGAGATATGAACAAGTATATAGGCATAATAACTGATGAACATAACAACGATTCAATAGGGTATGACATATCAACATATATAGATGATATGTTAAGGTGGAAAAAGGAAATGGACACATGCAATGATATAAAGAAATGTATGATATACGAAATAAAACCCTACCATACAATACCTAAGTACGGAAAAAATAATTATTGAAAAGAAATGAAAGATAGTATTAGTATGGTACCAATTAAATACAATCAGAAACGGCACACAGGACCGATCCAAATCAAAGATGAATACTAAACTTCGTTTAGAGTTTCTATTGGCATTCGGCAATGTAATAAAAATATACTGTGGCGAAGGCGGAATTCCTATAAACGATATTGAATTATTAGAAGCCAATACACGGAGGACAATTAGAAAGAATGGTAGATAAGTATTTAAGCGAAATAAAAAATGACCTTAGAAAATACTAACAAAACCCTCAGTAGAACCATAGTATTCATTACTAAAGATACCTTTGGCTTTGATAAGAAATGGTACTATACCAAAGAAAGATTTAAAGGACACGATTGTATAAATACCTGGTTCTGGACATTGGAAGAATGGAGAGAAATGAGATTAAAAGAAATAGGAATATGATAAAAATTAAGGTACTAAAATCTGCGCGTTTTTTAGTATCTTTGATGAATCTCAACGAAGTTGACTATCTGAGTACATGGGACCAATTCAGATCCACTCAGAAAACAGCCACAGGTGCGCTCCAAATCGTACTAAAATATGTACGTTTTTTAGTGCCTCTACAAGCCAATAAGGGCAAGGGTTACAGAGAGGCCTGTATATACATGCGGATACCTGTTTAAACCTAACACAGGCTTACTGTTAAGAGCGTATAGGGTTGACATAAAAATGTACTAAAAAAGATACATATTTTAGTAGTTTCTAAAGAAACTCTAAACGAAGTTTAGTATTTGGGACTTCAACTGAAACCTTCACTGAAAGTCTATTTGAACCTTACTGAAAGTCTATTCGAACCATACTCAAAGTACTAAGACAATATTTGGTTTATTCTATTATTTCTATTATGTTTGAGCCACAATTTTTGTATTTCATCATTTTCATAATGTTCTATATCTATATAATGGTCTACATTAAAATCTATTTCAATAATATCTGAATTATCTTGAAAGTTTATACTTAAAGGAAAGGTTCCAAATAGTTCTATACAAGAAAGGTTTTCAAATATTACTAATAAATTTTTTTTAGTAATTAGTTTATGTTGTTCATATATTTTAACGTATTCATCATAGTTAAAGTTATTTCTATTAGAAGTTATATTAAACTTTATATTTTGTGAACTAGTTCTCCATTCTCTCATTTTCCCGCCTTGATTATAATTTACTGAGAATTCTACATTTAACGCATGGTTTATTAGTATATCATTTTCTAAGATTATTGCCTTCATATAAATTATATTGTTTATATTTTTTTTGTTTATATGTTATAAGTGTTATATTTGTATTTATAATTTGACACTATGGGAAAACTTTAACTGATTTATATAATGTATACAATCATATGATAATATCTAAGATAACATTGGATGATTGTTATAATAGTTGTTGATTTTGATTCTTGTATTGTAATATGTGAGGATGGTAATCTTAGGAAATTATTTTTATCATATTTTTACACTATAAGTGAATATCGTGAAATGTGTTTAAAAGAGTTAGGGATATAATTTGTATAATGTGAATTATATTCTTATATTTGTAATATGGAGAAAAGGTATAATATTTTAGTAATGGTTCGTGGAGGATCTATTTTATGGATGGATTCGGAAGGTAATTTTGGTGATCGTGAGTTCAGTAAGGTATTTTTAAAGCAAGAGGCGGAGTTATTAGTGGAGAGTATTCGTACTAGTGGTTTATATGTTATGTGTGCTATGTTTCCTGTGTTATTAGATTGGGTAAGTATTGACAAGGTTCATTATTCTAGTGATAAGTTACATATTATGTTAGAGTCTTGTTTATTAGTAGAGGATTATGAAAATGCGTGTATTTTACGAGATAAGATAAATTCGATTGTTTGATATTTTTAATATATGATTTCGAAAAGGGATAAAAGTATAAGTGAGGTACTACGTTATTATGGTTTATCTGTTATTATAAGAACAGAAGATGAGTTCAATCATATAAAGAATTTTTTAGGTGAAGATATCTTATATATTGACTTCGTGTCACAAATGTCTCATAAACTAACAGGTATAATTATATGGTCAGAAATTGATCATTTAAGTACGGGTAGTGTTGGGTGTGTGGAATCTCAAAAAGAACAATTTATAAGACTAGTAGAATTTAACGACTTTTTCAAAATGGGGATATGGATAGATTAGATACACGTTATATATTAGATTCATTGAATGAAAGATCAATAAATTTTAAAGATACAAACAATGGGCTTGGAACCTTTGAATTATTATCATATAAGTTATACATGAATATTCAAAAAGTAAAGACGGATGTTTATAGTATTTTATCATATAAGAGTGAAATAAGTGGAAGTGAATTCTTAGAAATATTTCATAAATACGTAACAGAAGATTCACAGAAAGATATAGTAAAAGATATTATCAGAGAAGTTCTTTTTTATGAATTAGGTTTAGAAAATAAATTATGAATAAGATAAAGGAGATAGTTATACGTATTGGTGATTCATGTATGTTAAAAGACATTTATGATTTTTATTCTAATTTTACTAATTTGAATATGCCTTTAATTAAAGAGACTAGTGTTAGTTTTTTACAACCAGAGGATAATGTTTTTTTGGGTTTTGTTACTTTATATGATGATAATAGATTTCGGGAATATATTTGTTGTAATAGTTGGCGTTTGGTAAAGGATATAGATTCTTTTATTTATTTAAGGACAAGTATTGGTGGACCTGGTTTCAGTGAAGAGAAGTGGGAGGAGATTGGAGATATTGAAATAAAGAAATTGGGAATTTTAGATAGGTTTGGTAATTCTTCTTATTCTGAATATTCTGAATCACTATTGACTCTTAGTAATTATTATAAACAAATGACTAGGAATAATTCTTTAAATCAGTTGGGATTGTAATATTTATTTAGTATATTTGTTTAAAATAAATAAAAATGGCACACGGTTCAAATAAGGCGGTTATTTATGCACTAGCAGGTAATGGTATTATATCTATATTAAAATTTGTAGCAGCATTTTTCACTACGAGTACATCAATGTTAGCAGAGGCGATACATTCTACCTCTGATTGTCTTAATCAAGTTTTCTTATTGATAGGGAGTAAACGATCTAAGAAAGCGGTAAGTGAGGAGCATCCATTTGGATATGGACGAGAAGAGTTTTTCTGGGCATTTATGGTTGCGATATTACTTTTCTTTGGAGGAGCATTATTTTCTATATATGAGGGTATTCATAAGTTATCGGATCCGGAGCCAATTAAACATTTTTGGTGGGGAATTACGGTATTGAGTATAGCGATTTTAGTAGAGGGTAAATCATTTTTAGTTGCATTAAAAGAGTTACGTAGGACATCAAAGGCAAAGTTCTTTAAAGCGATTAAGAAGTCGATAGATATCAATTTGATTGTTATTTTATTAGAGGATGCAGCGGCACTTACAGGATTAGTTGTGGCACTTATTTGTACAGTCTTGGCAAGTTTTTATCCTATATTTGATGCTATTGGAAGTATCTTAGTTGGTTTAATACTTACTTATGTATCTTATTCATTAGTAAATGAGTTACGTAAGCTTATTATAGGTGAGAGTATGCCAAGGGAATCTCGTAATAAGATTAAACAGATAGTAAGTGAATTTGAGGCAGTAACTCATGTGAATCGTATAAAAACAATGACAATGGGTAAGAATAAGTATTTATTACTATTATCTTTAAATGTTGATGATTTTATGAAAGCATATAAGATTGAGGATATTGTAGATGAGATTAAAAAGGATATTGTAAATGAGTATCCAGAGGTAAATGAGATTTATATTGAGATAAGTGATAAATAAGATGAGTTTAAAATTTACATATAGAGGAACTGAATTTCCTAACCAGAATATGAAAGATTGGTTTAATTATTCTTATAATAAACCAGATGATACTATGGATTCTTTAGAACTTGATATTTGGATCGATTCGAATAGACAAGATTTCTTTGATGATTTTTCTGATGATCTTTGTGATTTATCATATATAGAAATGTTAGATATTTATGAACTCAGTAAAAACTATTAAGATGAACGCGAAACAAGAATTTTTAAATGAGATAAGAAATAAAAGTAAAGTACTTTGTTCTATTATTACATATTATAAAAAAGGTAAAGAAGAAGATTATCATTTAACAACTGGTTGGACTGATGAAGACCTTGAAATATTTTTAAAATCTATTGATTTTGAATATGATGATGGTTATGGTACTCAATTATTATATGGTAATATTTGGTACGATGATGGGACTTGGTCAGAAAGAGTTGAGTATGATGGTTCAGAAAATTGGTTACATAAAAAAGTTCCTGAAATACCAAAATTCCTTATTAGAAAGGATAAAGAAAGAGATAAAAAATTTAATGAACTTGGAATATAAATTATGGCAAGAATTACAGCACAAGAAGCAAGAATAAAAACTGATAGTGTTATAAGTGCGGAAGATAAATACATCTTGAACGCAATTGATAACTGTATTAAAAAAGCATGTGATGAAGGACAATATCATATCTGGTATAATGAAAAACTATCAGATATAGTTTTAACTGATTTAAAAAATCATGGTTTTGATATTGAAGATTTATCTTCAAATGATGAAGGAAACTGTTTTAAGATAAATTGGTAAGATGAGTACAAAAATCTACAATGGAATAAAGTTTAAGTCTAATAACTTCAAGGAAGTTTTAGATCAACTGATATTACTTAAAAAACCAGCGTTGGATCTTTTAGAGATTAAAGATTTAGATATTGAATATATTATTTTAAAAAATAACTTAATAGATAAAGATCAATTTACAATTTGGGATTTTATGAATAATAGTGTAGAGTTTTTATCTTATTATATTTTTAAAGTTATTATATTTCCTACAACAGAAGGTGATATTTATGGTTATTGTTTTAATAGTAAATACCTAGGTTTACTTGATGATATATCAGATGAGTTTAGTTACTACGATAATACAGATCACCCCGAAGATATAGATTATGCAGATTGGGATTGGCGAGGAATGAAGTGGGATGAGATTTTAAAAAGTTATCATATAAAAGATAATGGATTTTCATATGATATTATTGGATCAAATGATTTAGATGCGAGAACATTTCGTAAACGTATTAAAGAAGTTTTAGAGGTAATGAAAAGAGATAATAAGATAAATTCAATATTAGGTAATTGATTTATTTTTTTGTATATTTGTTAAAGTTAAAAAAAATAAAAATGGAAATTGAAACTATTTACGGAGAAGCAAAATTAAAACAATGGTAAAATAATAACACTTTATGATGAAGTTGTTCCTAATAGAGATTATACACATGATGTTAATAACATGATTATTAAAGTTGAGGTCGAATACGAATTCATTATGGAAAATTGATTATTTTATTATACATTTTAGTTGTATTTACAATTATTTTTATTTTATTACTATCATCATTAGCTATTTATAAGTGGTGGTGTCTTAAACTATTCAAAAAGGAAGTTTCAAAAGTTTTAAAATGGGGTTGGTCACTTGAATCAATTAGTAGTTTTGAAATCATAGATAACGGATTTCGAATATTTATTTATCTTAAATCGGATTGGGGAAAGTGTTGTCATAGTGTATCATTTATTCGATATCAACTACATTTTAAAGAGGTATTAAATGATCTTGACCGGATTGATTATTTAAATGGTCATAGGAGTGGTGTAGACCTGGTATCTAAGAATATCGAGTATAATAGAGAACGAAAATTAAAAGAGTTGGGTTTATGAGTAAAAGGATCAATAGTGTTTATGAATTAGAATCTGGTGAGTGTCTTGTTTTTAAAGGCAATATTCAATTTTTAATGGGAGTTGTCGAAGGTACTCATTGTAAGTTTATAAAGGTTATAAATGAAAATATTGTTGAGATTGAAGGACCTTCATTAGTTTTTAGAATTGGACATAAATTTCTTAAAGATTACTTTTATAGAAATTTAAGAGAAAAAGCATTTGAAACATTAGGATTATGATAAGACTTATGAAAGTTATTTTTAAGAAAAAGGAGTTTAGAGATATAGTAATTGACAATCTTACTATTGATAAGGTTTACAATGTTATTAGTAAACGTATGATAATTGAAATTCAAGACTCAAAGAAATATTTGTATTATGTTATAATGTGTGATGATGATATTTCTCGTACTGTAAGAGCGGATCGATTCATTCACCTAGAAGATTTTAGGAATGATAGAATACATGATATTTTATTATGATTGTAATTTCTTTAGGAATAAAAGGTGTTTTATTTTTACTCTATTTAATAATAGAGTTTTTATTTATAAAAAATCAAAGAAGGTCTTTATTATTATCTTTTATACCATACCTCATTATGATTCGTGCTATAAATAAAGAGTTACCATTTGGATGGAAAGTACATAAAATTCTTTATCATTTCTTTTATGTATATAATCCTCATTCAACAAGATATTGTGTTATGGTTGAGGTAAAAAGTAAAGTTATAAAAAGTATAACATATGATTTTATATACTTTAATAGTTTTGGTAAAATAATTGCAGTTGGTAAAAATAATCGTTTAGGTAATTTAATTTATCATTCAGAAAGGGAGAATGCCAGATTTTCGGATTTAGTTAGAAATCAAAAATTAAAAGAATTAGGAATATGATGAAAACTGAGATTTATGTCCGTAATCCGCTTAGTTAAATCTGTTTTTATGTATTTGATAGTTTTTACTAACTTCTTCACTACTCAGTACTTTATTATAAACTTTAATACTATATAAATTTCCATTAAATGGATACCAATTAGTTTTTCGACCATCTCCTAGTGTAAAATTATAAGCAGTTGGTGTATAATAGCCGGGGAAAATATCTTCGTTATCTAAAACTCCATTTATATATATTTTAGCGGTTGTATCCACACCATCAAAATCATAAGTATAAGTTATATGATATATTTTATTTAATTCCCAATCAGTATTACTATACATATTACATTGTAAATTATCATATCTATTTGATAATAAAATTTTACCATTGTTATTAAAGGATAAATATGGTAAAGTCGAACCAAAAACCATATTATAATTATTTGAGTCTTCTTTTAGTTCACACCAAACTTCATATGTTGCACTAGTCTCATTTGGTACAAATGAAGTTATAATTTTATTAGAACCATTAAATATCATTGCTTTATCAGATGTTAAACCAGAATTGTATTCAAAACTTGCAGTTATTCCATTTCTAGATAAATCTTTTATAGGATCCGAACTAGTAAGTAAATCTTGAATACTTGGTTCCGTTCCATCAATTAAATCAATTCTTGGATAACACCATTTTTGAACAGTAGTTGGATCTGTTGAGTAATATAAATATGATCTATGTCTAACATATGCTGATTCTTCCACTTGTATAAAATCACCTCTATCCGAAGAAATAGTTAAGTCACTTATTTTACCTAATTCTCTTGTATAACAACCGGAATCTATATGATTGCTACCGGTAGCACTATTCATTGGCCATAAATGACCGACAAAAAGTGCCCAATTATTATTAAATGATCCAAGATATGAAAGTCCACTACCAACAGTAAAGTAAGGATTTATAGTTGATGAATATGTTAGTCCGGTTAGTTTACTTTTTAAGTAAACCGCATTTAGTTCAGAATCATTTGAATAAAGACCAAAATAAAATGATCCATTACCTAATACCTCACGATTTACCCAAACACTAAATCTATACATTTTTGTATTATCAATAGGGTATGTAGATGTATTCCAACCACCATCACCATCCGATGCAATATCATTATTTCTTGCACTCCATAAAATTGTGTTATTACCAAATGGATCTAAACCAATCTCTCTAATATTCTCATCACTTGTGCCATTTTCGGTAAAACCACTTACACCATATAATGATGAGGATGTCGCAATACTACCAGTACCAATAGTCCAATTAGAATAGTTTACTAAATTAGTACTATAACTTCTTTTGTTTAAAAAGTCATAATATAACTTAAGATTATTACTTTGTATTTTACCTGATGATATTGTAGACATTATAATTTATAATTTATATTATATATTAAATAATATTACTATATTTGTAAAGATTTACTTTTAGAATATGAATGTTGATAAAGTTATCATTGGTAGAAAATTTCGATTTAAATCAAAATATGATGAATATTCATATTTTGGGTATGTTAAATCAATAACATATAAAAATAATAATGATATTACATATTTTTTTGGTGATAATGATGTTGCGTATAATTCATCTGAGGTAGAATGGATTGATGATATAAGAGAAGATATTTTAAATAAATTAGGACTATGAAAGTAATCTGTTTAAATATAAGTCGATATAATAAGTATGATAACTTAGCACTTACAGTTGGTAAGGTTTATGATGTAATAGAGATTATTAGTATTCCTTTCTCATCATCGAGGTATAGTGATTTAGGAGAAGTTTCTAGTTATAGTGACGAATGTGTAAGGTTGTTGACGAAAGCAGAAGAAAGGGAAGAAAGACTTAAAGAATTGGGAATATGAGGGTAGTTTTTATACCGAGGATTGGATCAAATTCGTTAGAAGAAAAATTCAATTTAACAAAAGGGAAAATTTATGATGTAGAGGAAATTGATATTGTAGTTCTTGAGAACTTTTATTATATTAAAAATGATTTAGGATCATATTGTTATTATAAGAAGGATAATTTTGTGTATTTAAATTATATAAGAGAATTAAAATTAAATGAATTAGGAATAGGAATATGAAAGATATTAAATTACTTTGTGTTGATAATAAACATGTCGGTTTATGTATTACGGTTGGTAATTGGTATAGAGTTGTTAATGTAGATGATACTACTTATTTAGTATATGATGATAAAAATCAATTGGTGTCTTTAGATAAAAAATATTTCAAGACATTAGAAGAGTTAAGAGAATTAAAATTAAATGAATTAGGAATATGAAAGAATTTTTTTGTGATTTCTGTAAAGAGGAAAATACACATTCTATAAATGAAATTAAAAAATTTAAAGAATGTAATGGCTGTGGATTGATAACGGATCAATACTTGAAAGATAAATTTTATTTAGTACAATACTCAAATGGATCTTATGATGATTATTATAAAGTCAATATTTTTGTCACATTTTCAAAAGAAAGTGCGGATAAATATGTTGAGAAGTTCAACCGAAGACTTGACCATTGGAAAGAATATATGAAATCATTTGAAGATAAATATGGTTATCGTGATGATAAAAAATGTGTTACTAAGATATCATATAGATATTATGATGTTATGGATATGAATTACGCATTTATAGATGAAATTGAATTAAGATGATCATAAACGACATAAAAGAACTTAGAGACTTAATATTTAAAAAAAATATATCATTAGAGAAATTATTTTTAAATAAAGTTGGTCTTGAATGGAACTATGATGCTAAATGTTTCGGAGATTTAGGTGCAGATGATTTGGATATAATAGAAGTAATAATGTGGTTAGAGAAAGTGATGGGTTGTTATATACCAGATGAATTAGGAGAAGTGATTTTAAAAATGAATCCAAATGAATTAATTCAGTCTTATGTTAGGGATAAAAAAATTAAAGAGTTAGGAATATAATAAACGAAATATTATGAAGATAGAGATATTTACTGATGGTAGTAGTAAAGGAAACCCCGGACCTGGTGGTCTCGGAATTGTTATGCGTTATGGTGATAAAGTAAAGGAATATTCAGAAGGATTTAGAAGAACTACTAACAACCGAATGGAACTTCTTGCAGTGATTAAAGCATTAGAAAAACTTAAACGATATGATATTCCTGTAATAGTTTATTCAGATAGTAAGTATGTTATAGACTCTATAACAAAGGGTTGGTTATTCAACTGGGTTAAGATTGGATTCAGAGGAAAGAAGAACGAGGATCTTTGGAGAAGGTATTTGGATCTACATTCAAAGTTTACTATAGAATACTCATGGGTTAAAGGCCATGCTGGACATCCAGAGAATGAAAGATGTGATGTGTTGGCTACTTCTGCGACTTACAACAATATTGATACTATATACGAATCGTTATGAACAAACCAAAGATTTAAAGATAATAATTAAAAGAAAGTGTTGATGTATTGTATTTGTTGTAAGAGAAATAATGTAAAGCCAATGGAGATTGCATTTCCAAAGAACCAGGTAGATAAAAATAAAAACGAGGAAGATTTTCTTTGGAAGAATGAAATAGTGGAAAGTTCCACCAATAACCAGTCATACTATAGAACCATTGAGAGTGAAATGATCAATAATGGTGCAATAGAGATTGTAAATACTGGATATGGTAGTAGACATGATGGTGATAGAATTCTTTTAGCCATCTGCGATGATTGTATAAAAGAAAACTTAACAGACGGAACTTTATTATATTTTAGTAATTATATAAGTAATATTGGAGTAGAAGACGAAGTCGATAAGTCAAAAAAACTTTATCAAAGAAGAACTAGATTAGATGATTTGGTGGGAGACGAATAAATCCTTATATTTGTTCTTATGAACGATTTGATAAACATCTATAAACTTTGGAATAAGAAAGAAAAGAAATGGCTTAAGAAAGGTATTTCTGGATTCAATTTAATAAAATCTTTCAAATATTTAGAAAGTAAAAAACTTTTAATGATTCTTTCAGCACCATCCAACATCACTACATATTTTATATCTGGTTTAGAACTTTATAAAAGAAATGAATTTAATGGTTTAACAATTGCCAAATATTCCTCATTATATTTATTTTTACAATTACTAGAAAATGGTATTAAACCAACTAAAATACAATATGATTCTATGTTCATAAGAACTAAGAAAGGTGCCGCAATTTCTAAGAGAAGAGCTTATGAGTTCTTACAAGAGCAAGGTGTATCAGATATTAGTGAACATTCTTATTTCACCAGAGGAAAATGGTGTGACTCAATATTGAAAGACATTGAGGGTAATGAAATGATGTTAGCTGAGATATTAGTAAATTATGAGAAGTATTTAGAAAACACTGAGTGGAGGTTGATATTAAAAGAAAAAGAAGAAGAAAAAAATATTGAAGAAAAAGTTGAAATAAAAAGAACGTTTTTAGAATGGCTAAATATAGAATAAAAAAACAAGGAGACTTATATTATAATATTTTCTTAATAGAAAAAGGTAAGAGTGTTTTGGGTGGAATGTCAAGTATAGGTGTATTTGATGATTTATACGAAAGTGATGGTGATCCTTATAAAAAACTTGTTTATAGTAGAGATGGTAAAAATGATGAATTGAATGGTAAAAAGATAGACTACGATTTGATGATAGAATCTGTTTCTGAGATTGATTTAACTTCATATAAAAAAAATTTCAAAACATCATTCACAGTTTTTCAGATAGAAAATTACGAATTTAAACATAAGTTTGATGATCCTGGTTTGATTACTTCGACAGATTATTTAACTGTGAATTTTATAAATTCTTGGCCAGATTGTAAAATAAATTCAACCTTTGATATTGATTCTTTAATCACCAAAATAAGAAGAGAAATAACTTTGGATAATTTAGGGATTTAGAGTGGATTTTTAAGATTATCTATTTCTTCTTGAATATTCTGTTTTTTCAACTCTAACGATTTTATTTCAGATTCTATAGAAGATTCGGTAACTTTAACACCACCAAAGAATCCTGTAAGGAATATGTCACCTCTACTATTAACGATGGACGCCTTTATTCTCGCATGATCAACAGAAACTGCTTTATAATATCCAAAACCAGGTTTTTTTAAAGGTCTTCCATAATCATCTAATTCAACTACTTTATAGATATCATATTCATCAGTCATTGTAGGATAATTTGATTCAAGGTCATTCAATGACCTACTTTCGCGATCATTTGGTTTAAATTCACTAAATTTCTCTCTGAACTCTTTTATATCTTCCGATGGATCGATAGGATCTTTATACATCATACTTTCATTTATTCTTTCACTGAACTTTCTCATGTCTTTTTTTATTTTGTGAATCTTCTTATATAGTTTCTCAATACGGGCCCAGTACCTGTAGTCGTGCCATAGTTTCCGGCAGTAGACTGTAAACCAAACCCTTTGAAATCACCACCATCAAAGTTTCTAAGTTTTCCGTTCTTAACATCATAATAGATAAAAGTATCCATATAAGGAAATCCTTTATAACCAATCTTTTTAACATCTATTTCCATATCACAACGACCTTCTATACCATTAAATATGATATTTAAATTTGACCAATTTCCTTTTTTACAAACATATCCTTTTTTGTTAGCCCACTTATGCATAGATTCATCCATCCAGTCTTTCGTTGAATAAACACGATCCATAAACCAGAAAGTATCTGGTAGGTTAAGCTTATAATCACCGAAGACCATATTTATTTTCCAAAGAAGTGCTCTAGATACGAGTTTACCATAATTATCCAACATAATGACCAGTTTACATGATTCTGGATTATTAGTATAAATATCGAATATATTTGGTTTAGTTTTTTCCATATCTCTCATACAAGACCTATATAAATTTGATGATGATATACCAGAATCAATTCGGATATTTCCTATATTATAAGAATCATCAGGTATCAATGCTTCTGTTTTATAATATTTACTTATCTCTTTACCTTCCACAACTTTTATCTCATATCCTCTTTCCTTACTTGATTTTATTTTATTTACAAAATCTTCTAACTCTTTATTTGGAATAGGACCTAATATAGATGTAACAAATTTACCTATCTTAATCTTATTTCGATTATGAAATTTCTTTATAGTAGCACCAGTACCATCAGATATCTCCCTTCCCATTCCAAGTTTATCTAGAAACTCTGGATTATGTGAGTCAATTGCACCTTTAGTCATAAAAGAAAGTTTATCGTCTTCCAAATCTACAAGAGTTATGTCTTTCATCGTATCTACACCAACCTTCAGTAAAAGTCTGTCTGCTATGTCATTACCTTCTTTAGATAACACCGTAAGTGCTTTTCTCATTTCGGGTAAGAAGTATAAAGCTGTCTCGTTTATCATCTGAAGCATGACGCTTTCATTGAACGATTCAAATCCTTTTATTTTTCGCATATTTTTTGTATTTTTTTTCTCAGTCCTGGATAAAGCCTTTTTGGAAGACCAAACATATTCGATTGTCCATTGACTATTGAAAGACCATTTGGTTTGAACCAACCCCAGCTTATGTTCTCATCATTCAATGTGACAGAGAACTCTTCGTCTACGAATCCTTCATAGTATTTAAATATTCTTCTTGTATGAGTAAATATTTCATCTACGACCTTTACAATCTCTATAGAATCTATATTTTTAATTCTAAGCTCTTCCTGCATCTCTCTTTTTATGGTATGAATATCATCTTTATCTTTTTCTTCTTGACCACCTGATAATAAAGACCAATACCGTTTTTGATCATTCCTTTGAACAAGGAAGATCCTTCCGGTTTTTATACACTTTATAAGTAGTCCGACTACTATCTCTGTTGGTTGTTGTCTAAATTCAAACATCTATGATTTTAAATATTTCATTACATGAGTATATATTAAATGAGATATTTAAAAATCTATTCGTATGACCACTTATAACCCATCGCAGTTTTCGTTCTACCAGAGGCACACAAAGTAATATTACTAGTACTACATCCAAACTTCTCTGCCACAAATTTAGCACATTCCCATTCTTTTATGAACTTACCATCCAAAGAGTATTGGTTTACTTTTTTTCTTTTTTTGGAAATAAATCCGGTTTTTCCTTTGTTCCAACTAATATGTCCTTTAGACCATCTAGTTGATATACTATTCTTACCACTATTGTTTATATTTGCATTTTTTACAATATCCTTTAACTCCGTAGTAGTCAACGAATCATATTTATCTTTAAAGATCCATATATACCCGCCAGATGTTTTTCTTTTACCAACCAAAACATTATAGATTTTCTTACCACAAAATTCTCTACCTTCTTTTATAGAATCAAAAGATTTGACATACTCACCCTCTTTTGTTAGACAAACAACTTTTACCGGTGGCTTCCCAACAAAACTTCCACTGTTACCAAAAGATGATCCATTACCACCTCCACAGATATTGAATAGCTCAACACCATTGTCTTTGTAGAGTTTTATGTAAAATTTCTCTTTGACTTTCCATTCTGATACATCAACTTCTTCGATGATATTGAGTATTGGTAATAGATTTTGATCCAATAGTTGTTTGATCCATTTATTTTTCAAAATATTATCACCGGTATTTTTATCCGCCAAGCTTTTATGTTTTCTGAATCTGTCTTTAGGACTATTAGCCTTACCGATATATTTTACCGTTCCATCTAAGGGGCAATTGAGTGAATAGATATATGTTTTTTTCATTCATTATATATAAAATAAACACCACCCTCTCCTGTTATTCAAAGTAAAATCCGTATATTTGTATCACACAAACAAACAAGATATATGACGAACGAATTTGATATCAACCAACGATTTGGATTTTTTAATAACCTGACTACTATGGTAGTAAGTGGTTTAACACCATCTTTAGTGGTTTTGGGGGAAGGCGGCCTAGGAAAATCGTATTCAGTTACGAAGACAATCGAATCAAATGATCTTGAGTCTGACGAATATGTTTTCTTCAAAGGATATTCAACTGCCAGAGGTTTATATAATACCTTATTTGATAACAATGGCAAACTTATAGTATTCGATGATTGTGATTCAATCTTAGATGATAAAGTGGCAGTGAACATCTTGAAGTCTGCATTAGACTCATACGAGAAAAGAACTATATCTTGGATGAGCAAGATGAACAAGTCTGATGAATATCCACAACAATTCGACTTCACTGGACGTATCATCTTTATCTCTAACAAATCTAAAGAAAAGATTGACGAAGCAATTCTTACAAGAAGTTTGACTGTAGACTTAACAATGACTCCAGACGACAAAGTAACACGTATGGAATCTATCTTAGGTAATATCTTACCAGAGTATGATATGGATATTAAAACTGATGCATTAGACTTCTTAAAGTCTGTAAAAGATGAAGTTAGTTTAAATATGCGTATGTTGATAATGATTAGTAAAATGCGTCTTCAATACCCAACTACTTGGAGAAACTTAGCAACATATATGGTTAAATCATAACAGAAAAGGGGCCTATGTGGCCTCTTCTACGAAATATATCGCTATATTTCTTAGTCTATCTCCTTTTTGTAATATTTCTTCTTCGAGGTCTTGCATGTTCAACTTGGCACTTATCGGGGCAATCATAGGTGTGTCTGTCCTCCTGATGCGACATTCTTTGGTGAATGTCCTATCGAGCATTCCTGGTCCGGCACCTATGGCGAGAGCCTCGATGTCTTCGTCGGAAATGCCTTTCGATTTCATGTTCTTTTTCCTGGTGGCTCCCCACTCTCCGGCGTTTACCCATTTTGTTTCTGCTCTGAATATATCCAGGTCCAGCACGCCTTCGCATTTAGCGATAGACTCTGCTATGAGTTCTGTGATTTCTTTACCATCTATGACAGCTCTATATCTTACGCCGTATTCAGATAGTTTTTGGTCGCTCATATCGTTCTGACCAAAAGGCTGCGTTCTCTGGTCTAGGTTTATAGATACTGCGAATACTTTATCAAAAGTCGAAAGACCTGCAAATCCAATCGTGTGTATTGCAGGAATGGCAATATTCACATAGATACCCATGTCAATAAGGTCTCTGAAGCAGTCTTGTATGTCTTCGACACCTATTCCACCTTCGTACTCGTTGTATTCTTTTATGTATTTCATCTTAATTTGTATGTTTTGTCAATCTTTTCCACCACTGGTTTGAATAGTAAAAGGTTACGAATACCACCTTCATAGACCCAAACTCCGTCGTAGTTACTATCGATCCAGGACATAAGTTGTTCGTCTGCCTCGATTGGAGACCAACTATCACTATGATGCCAAAGTTTTTCTGCTGTACTCACCAAGTATTCTGGTTCTTCCGAACTATAATAAGGATCCTCTAATGGTCCGAATTCGTCGATTATCTTCTGACAATCTTCGATTTTGTTTGTATCTAGTATTTTCAAATCCTTTTTGAGTTCAATCTTATAGATATTTTTTCCATACATACTTGCTTCGTCGGATCTTGTCGAAAAGAAGGTTCCGTTGACGAGTT